>CAFBOR010000002.1_pt1 | contig 18551 bp, 14 predicted proteins | sample 7269501 | NCBI WGS metagenome assembly CAFBOR01 (sample SAMEA6814120, study PRJEB35770) | freshwater metagenome | biome: Freshwater; feature: Freshwater reservoir; material: water | place: Czech Republic | collected 2017-07-26 | depth 30m m
CCCGCTGGGCTGACCCCGCAGGTACCCCTTAACGACAAGAAGTTCTACCCGATCTACGCGAAATGTGTTGAGTTAGGAATTCCTTTCTGCTCAACGGTTGGAGTACCAGGGCCGAGAATTCCATTTGGCGTGCAAGATGTAGCGCTAATTGACGAGATCTGCTGGTTCTTCCCAGAGCTCACATTCGTGATGCGCCATGGAGCCGAGCCGTGGGCAGACCTCGCAGTGAAGTTGATGCTCAAGTGGCCGAACCTCTACTACTCCACAACTGCATTTGCACCTAAGTACTACCCGAGAGAAATAATTGACTACGCCAATACACGCGGTGCAGAGAAAATTATTTGGAGCGGCTATTTCCCCGCAGGACTCTCGTATCAACGAATCTTCAGCGAACTACCAGGCGTGCCATTTCGCGACCATGTATGGCCCAAGTTTCTGAGAGAGAACGCTGCACGCGTATTTAACCTAGATATCTAATTTGATTTAGAAGAACCAAGGAGAGCGCTCGATGGGCCCACTATCTGGAATTCGCGTTATCGAGTTACCCAATATCGGTCCACTTCAATTCGCTGGTATGGCGCTCGCTGACCTCGGTGCAGAGGTACTTCGCCTCGACCGCGCCACTGATGTAGCACGAGGTTCAGGCACCTTCCCAGCCTCACCATTCGCCAGCCTTGACCGCAACCGCCTCTCTGCAGGGATCGATCTCAAGCACCCAGAGGCTGCGGAGACTGTTCTGCGCCTCTGCGAGCACGCCGATGTGATCCTCGAGGGATTTAGGCCTGGAGTTGCGGAGCGCCTTGGCGTCGGGCCAGATGACGTGGCTAAGAGGAACCCTCGAGTCGTCTATGGACGCATGACTGGCTGGGGTCAGGACGGACCGATGTCTCAAGAGCCAGGGCACGACATCAACTACATCGCGCTCGCTGGAGTACTCGCGCACATCGGCACCGACGGCGGCCCTCCCGTTCCACCAATCAACCTCATCGGTGACTTTGGGGGCGGGGGTCTACTACTCGCGTTCGGTGTTCTAGCTGCGCTACTCGAGCGGGCAACTTCAGGGCGCGGCCAGGTCGTTGATGCAGCGATGGTCGATGGATCTGCGATGTTGATGAGCACATTTGTCGGCATGTCCGCGATGGGTTTCTGGTCTGATGCGCGTGGAACAAACATGCTCGACGGCGGCGCTCACTTCTACGGCGTCTATGAAACCTCTGACAAAGGCTGGATCTCGATAGCGGCGTATGAACCAAAGTTCTATTCAGAGTTCGTCTCTTTGATGACACCACTCGGCATCGACCTCGATATCTCTACACAGATGGAGCAGGAGCGCTGGCCCGAGTGGAAGGCCTCGCTGGCTGAGATATTCTCTACGCGCTCGCGCGACGCATGGGGAGAGTTCTTCGCAGGGCACGAGGTCTGCTTCGCTCCAGTGCTCACCATGAACGAGGCTCGCAAGCACCCGCACAACGTGGCTCGCTCTACTTTTGTGGAGGTTGAGGGCGCTCCTCAGCCAGCGCCTGCTCCGCGATTTAGTCGGACTCCCGGCGAGATCAAGCGAACACCAGTGACGCCGGGAAAAGACACACGCGAAGTCTTGAGTTCTTGGGGATTACCGGAGAGCGAAGTTGAACGGCTAATCGAGAATGGAACACTCGCATAGACGCTATTAATTCGCGCTAATTACTCGGCGCGGTTTAGCTCCCAGAGGCTCACTGGCTCCTCGAAGCCCTTGAGCATTCTGCGACCCGCTGGCGTAAAACTCATAGACCACTTTTCGGCAGCATTGACGAGCTCCTCGGTCACCAGAATCTCGTACGGCACTGCCATGTCAGCGACGCGTGACGCAAGATTTACAACCGATCCGTAATAGTCGCCAGCGCGAGACAACACTGGCCCATAGGTAACCGATCCACTTGGGCGAACTCCCCTACCCAGTCCTCGGACTGCGTCGACTATCTCAAGTGCAATCTCGCACGCAGCATTTGGGTCCACTACAACGAACATCACCTCATCGCCGATGTGCTTCACCACGCGTCCATCATGCGCAGTTGCGATATCTGATGCACGACTCTCAAAGCCGTCTAGCACCTTGGAGAGCTCTGCATCATCGAGCCGACGAGATAGCGGGGTAAACCCAACTAGGTCAATAAACCCGATCGCAACCATCGCATCGCCTGAATCTTGGCGAGAGAGGCGAGAACGTCTATTAGCGATCTCGACTTGGCTGCGCAGTAGCGCCTCCATAACGATAGGCAGGGTATCCAACGAGTAAACGGCTGCAAGATTTGCCTGTGCCAGCACGACAGGTGATGCTTCATCGTCAATTAGCGGCTGCTCTACCTCTGCAAGAAAGAGTGAAGTAGCCGCCTCAGCAACCTTCGCGGCTGCAGCAGAGATGACGCGAGCGAACTGCTCTATTGGCTCTTCACCAAAAATCTCCGATGCGCTTACGAAGGAACTGAGCGCAGAAATATCCATATCCGTTAGCGTTGCCTCATCGCGGTCACCACTCGGATAGCCAGAGGCCAACAACATTCTCTCGAGAGCAGTATCGCTAAGCCCTAGCAACACTGCGCTTTCACGTCGTGAATGAACCTGACCGCGACGAACCGCCTGCTGACTTGCCAAAGCTTCGAGCGGAAGACCAGGGTCGGCGTCGGCCTCAGCAATCTCTACTGCGGTAAAACCTCGGTCAGATAGCCACTTAAGCAGGGCGAGCCGCTCTTTAGCGTCGGGCGAGGTCGGGTCATATAGGCCAGCGGCCTCAAACTCAGCGGGTTCCACGATGCCAGACCTTACGCCTTCTCGCTCTCTCCTGCCTTGATTGCAAACTGCTTAGCCCATGGGTAATCCGGCTTGCCGCTTGGAGCGCGCACAATCGCATCTGTGAGATAGAGGCGCTTGGGAATCTTGTACCCAGCGACGTGATCTCTGCAGTGCGCGGCTAACTCCTCGAGGGTGGCACTAGTGCCCGGGCGGAACTGAACCACTGCGGCGACTGCCTCTCCCCATCGCTGATCTGGCACGCCGACTACGAGACAGTCGAAGACCGCCGGATGAGCCTTTAGCGCACCCTCAACCTCCTCCGGATAGACCTTCTCGCCTCCTGTGTTAATCATGATTGAGCCGCGGCCGAGAAGCGTGATCTGGCCGTCTTCTTCTACCTTCGCAAAGTCACCCGGGACCGAGTAACGCCGACCATTAACGACTGGGAACACGAGAGCGGTTCGCTCAGGATCCTTGTAGTACCCGAGAGGGATATTTCCGGTACGCGCAATGCGCCCTACATCTCCCGAGCCGGGGACTACCTCGTTGTAGTCGTCATCTATAACAATCGAGTCGCGAGAGGCCTTAACTGTTGCTGGCCCTCCCTGTGTCTCCTCACCGGGGACAGCGATCTTAATTCCATTCATCCCGGTCTCAGTAGCGCCGACGGAGTCAACTACAAGGAGATTAGGCAGAAGCGCCATGATCTGCTCTTTGATTGACTGCGAGAAAATAGCTGCACTAGATCCGATTGAGAAGAGTGAAGTTAGGTCGTAGTTGCTTATGCTCTCCTGCAGAGAGTCGGCGAGCGGACGCGCCATCGCGTCGCCTGTAATGCCTAGGACATTCACACGCTCGCGATCCACGAGCTTCCAGGCTTCGTCCGCGTCGAACTTACGAACTAACACTGTCGTATCCCCATGAATAAATCCGCGGATCGTGCTGACTTGCCCGGCACCATGCATAAGTGGCGCTATCGGGAAGAAGACGATTGGCCCCGCGCCTGCAGCGCATTTTTCGCTTAACTCCTCCGGGCGCTGAACCTTCTCATTCGTGTAGGCGTCAATGCCTCCACAGAGCGAGTAGAAAATGTCCTCCTGGCGCCACATGACACCCTTAGGCATTCCCGTTGTTCCACCGGTGTAGATCATGTGTATGTCGTCACCGCTGCGAGCGCCAAAATCGCGCACAGGCGACTGCGCATCTCTTGCAGCCTGATAGTCAACAACGACGACGTCGTCAAGACCCTCAAGGCCATCAATCGCTGCACCGCTGCCGTCTTCAGCAATAACTATGTGCTTCAAGAGTGGAAGTTCTTTAATAATTGCAGCTACACGAGGAACAAATTCACGCTGCACTACGAGCGCTTTTAGGTCTGCATTGTCAAACAGGTACCGGAGCTCATTCTCTACATACCGGAAGTTGATGTTCACAGGAACGGCTCGCATTTTGTAGAGCGCTGCCATCGACTCAACCCACTCGACACCGTTATATGCGTAGATACCTACGTGCTCTCCGTACTTGATGCCAGCTTCCTGGAAGTGATGGGCCATCTGGTTAGAGCGAGCCTCTAGCTCCGCAAAGTTGAGGCGCGTCTCCTCAAAAATGAGCGCAGTCCTCTCGGGAACTACGTCAACCACGGCCTCGAGCATGTCTGCAAAGTTAAAATCCATAGGTCAGACTGTAGAACACGTTCTCCGCTTTCCGGAGTAGCGGAGCCAAGGATAAAGAGCTCAATCGAGTACCAGCCTGCCGCACACACGCAGGTGGGCTAAGACAACGCCAATCCACGGTACGATTCGCAGGCTCTATTCGCTTGTCAGGGGATTCTCAAGCACATGGCCATTGCCGATAAAGACGACACCAAGCGTGCCATCAATCAGAATGCTCCCTTAAGTAACGGCAGACCAGAGAGGTCTAAGGCATCGGCTTGGCTTCGGGCTGTGCGCCCAAAGCAGTGGATCAAGAATCTCCTTGTCTTTGCAGCCCCTGCCGCAGCAGGCGTGCTCGCTAATCGTAAAGATCTCTTAGAGGCAGTAATCGCGTTTCTCGCCTTCTGCCTCGCCGCCTCCGGAACCTACCTACTAAATGATGCCTCCGACGTGGAGTCAGACCGCCTGCACCCAACCAAGCGCAGGCGTCCGATTGCTGCAGGCGAGATCGGCGTCACGCCAGCGAGGATCGCCGGAGCACTCCTGCTAATAGGAGGTGTTGCCTTTGGAGGCCTCACAGGTTGGAGACTCCCGGTTGTCGTGGCCGCATATGTGCTCCTCACAACTTCATATTCCTTGTGGGGTAAGAGTGTCGCTGTACTAGACCTTGCAATGGTTGCCGCAGGCTTTGTACTTCGAACCGTTGCAGGAGCTGTAGCAGTCGATGTACCGATCTCGGTCTGGTTCTTCATCGTTGCTTCGTTTGGCTCTCTGTTTGTAGTCGCCGGTAAGCGGTACTCCGAGATGGTTGAACTAGGCGACGATAGTGGGGCCGTTCGCAGCACACTCGGTGTTTATACCGCTTCGTATCTTGCTTATGTTCGCTCGGTCTCGACCGCTGTTACGTTGGTTGCATATGCGCTCTGGGCTTTTGAGAAAGTCGGCGAGAACGGCGGTTTTCCCTGGTACGAAATCTCAATTATTCCGTTTGTGCTTGTGCTGCTCCGCTATGCATTTATCGTCGACTTAGGTAAGGCGGGAGCGCCCGAAGAGGTCATTCTCCACGACAGAGCTCTCCAAGGATTCGGAGTAATCTGGGCTGCGACAATCGGCATCGGAGTGCTTCTAGGTGGCTAATTTAAAGCGTGGAGCTGACTCTCTGCTCGCAGGTTGGGGTGGCACTGGCGCAACTCGCGCAGAGGTTGTTCATCCGCTCTCCGATATAGACGTCGCCGAGATTGTTAGACAAAAACCAGAGCGCGGAGTAATTGCTCGAGGCCTCGGACGGGCCTACGGAGATGCAGCCCTAAACTCTGGGGGAATTGTCTTAGACGCTACAGCTCTAAGCGGGGTGCGCAACCTCGATGAAGATAGCGGCGTCGTCACTGTTGCAGCGGGTACAAGTCTCGAAGACCTGATGCGCTGGCTCCTACCTGCGGGCTGGTTCGTTCCAGTAACACCAGGCACTAGATCAGTAACCGTCGGTGGTGCAATTGCGTCTGATATCCACGGGAAGAACCACCACGCTGACGGCACCTTCGGTAAACACGTCCTCTCAATGACGCTCATTGATGGAACCGGCACAACACGACATCTCTCCCCCACCGAGACCCCTAGAGAATTCTGGGCAACTACCGGCGGGATGGGGCTTACCGGAATCATCACTGAGGCAACATTTCGGCTTATTCCTGTTCAGACTTCGTCGATGCGCGTAGACACAGAGCGAGCTAGCAACCTCGACGACCTCATGGCCCGAATGTCTGATCGCGACGATGAGTACCGATACTCCGTTGCGTGGATTGACTGCCTCGCAACAGGTAAATCAATGGGGCGAGGAATCCTTGATCGCGGCGAGCACGCTCTGCTATCGGACCTTCCGGCTAATAAGCGTGGAAATCCTCTTGCTTTCTCATCCCATGCAGTGGTTACAGCGCCTCCAATTTTCCCATCAGGGCTTGTGAACCGCTGGACGGTACGCGCCTTTAATGAGCTCTGGTTTAGAAAGACAAGGAGTGGCCACGAAGGCGCTATTCAATCCATCGGACAGTTCTTTCACCCTCTTGATCTAGTAACCGACTGGAATCGACTTTATGGGTCAAGAGGATTCGTTCAGTACCAGTTCTGTGTACCTTTCGGAGCTGAACGAGCAGTTCAGACTGCCGTTGAACGACTTAGCCTCTCTGGCGCACCGTCGTTCCTTGCAGTTCTCAAACGTTTTGGACCGGCTAACCCCGGACCGCTCTCATTCCCTCAGCCTGGCTGGACCCTCGCTCTAGATATCCCAGTGGGAGACCCAGGCCTCTCGGGACTCCTAGATGGGCTAGATGATTTAGTCCTTGATAATGGCGGAGGCGTATATCTCGCGAAGGATGGACGAGTTCGGAGAGGCCACCTCGAGGGGATGTACCCTCGCCTCAACGAATGGCGAGAGACAGTCGCACTTATGAACCCAGACGGGGTTATTCAATCCGACCTTGCCCGGCGCTTAGGGCTCTAAACCCGACCGCGGTCGGCCAGATCGAAAGGCTTTAGATGAAGGATTCACTAGGGGGCGTGCAGACTGTCCTTGTACTCGGAGGTGGATCCGAGATTGGCCTCGCAACCGCAAGGAGACTTGTAGCGGATCGCACACGCATAGTCATTCTCGCAGGACGCGACACGGAGGCGCTCCAGAGTGGAGCAAACGAGCTGCGCAGACTCGGAGCAACACGAGTTGAGGTCATGCAGTTTGATGCGCTTAATCGCGACTCTCACCAGAGTTTTATTGACGAGTGCTGGAGCACAGTCGGGGATATCGATTTAGTGCTCTTCGCATTCGGAGTACTAGGCGATCAAGATGTCGCGGAGCACGACTCCAACGAAGCACTGCGAATTATCGACTCTAATTTTACAGGAGCAGTCTCGCTTCTCATCGGCTCTTCCGAGAAGTTGAAGGCGCAGGGCCACGGCTCAATTGTCGTGCTCTCGTCAGTCGCAGGGGAGCGCTCTCGCAGATCCAATTTTGTTTACGGTGCAAGCAAAGCAGGGCTTGACGCGTTCTGCCAGGGACTTGGGGATTCGTTGATCGGAACCGGCGTACATGTCCTTATCGTGAGGCCTGGGTTTGTTCACACCAAGATGACCGAGGGCTTAGATGCAGCACCTCTCTCCACGACACCTGAGGCCGTTGCGGAGGCAATCTTTGATGGCATAGCGAAGGGTCGCGAGATCGTATGGGTTCCGGCTGCCCTGCGCGGAGTGATGTCCGGGCTACGCCACGTTCCCCGTCCCTTGTTTCGCCGCCTCCCGATCTAGCGGCGCCTAGAAGCATCTATTGATCCCGAGGATGACTGAGGATGGCTGAAGATGGCTGAGGTCTCTAAGAGAAAGATCGCTGTCTTCGACTTCGATGGAACGATCACAGAACGCGACACTCTCGCACCGTTCCTCCTCAAGTTTGCGGGCACCACTCGTTTTCTAACTTCGGCACTCCGCCATGCTCCAGCGATGTTCAGCGCCGCAATTGGAGCGGGCAATCGTGATGAGGCGAAGGAGAAGTTCCTCGTCTCCCTCATCGGCGGGAGACCCGAGGGCGAGCTCGTGAGCGCCGGCATCGAGTACGCGGCATTAGTGCTCCGCGAGGAGAAGTTCAACGCTGATGTAATTGAGAGGCTCGCTTGGCACAGAGCAGAGGGGCACGAAATAGTTGTGATTAGCGCGTCTCTCGACGTCTACATTCAGGCCATCGCTGCAGCGCTCGGAGCAGCAAAAGCCTTTGGTACAGAGATTGAAGTTGAGTCTGAAGTACTAACAGGCAGACTCCGAGGCGGCAATGTTCGCGCCGCTAACAAAGTCAAGAGACTCGAGGGCTGGCTCGATCACTCCCTCGATCACTCCCTCAGTCGCGAGGGTTGCGAGATCTGGGCATATGGAGACTCATCGGGTGACGATGAGTTACTAGAGCGCAGCGATCACCCTCACCGAGTTAAGAACGGTCAGATCAAAGCCGCAACTCGCTAGACAGATTTACAGGTTCGGAACCCAGAGGTGGTGGTGACCGATCGGCAGCATCTGAGGCAGTTTGATCTCAGCTACCGGAGCCTCGCCAAAAGCCTGAGGGTCAATCACCACAACACTGCTCGTTCGATTCCTCAAGTCGGTAGTAATCGCAAGCACCCACGCATCGTCCTCACCGGAGCTACTGCGTCGAGGAACCACGACCGGCTCGCCGACAATGATCCCATCCTCAAAAGAGTGATCAACCGCCTGATCTGACCTGAAGTCATATCGAACCAACGCATCAAACTCGCCTATGTGATTATCGAATTGTGACGAAGCGAGAGCAGCATAAGCAAACCTGTGACGTAGGCCCTGTCGACGGTTGTCGATCGCTGGAAACTCCACTGCGCGCTCGTCTAGTACTTCATCAGACGTCTCGCCGGTCTCAGTATTGATGATCGTTCGACGAAGTTGTGGTGCAGTTGCGCCTGGGAGCGGCATTAATCTCCCCGCAGCCGCGATTGGCGCACGGTGAGCAACGTGGTCGACAACAATCTGCGTACCGTCTCGATACGAGTTCATAAAGTGCCAGACAACTCTCGGAGAGACCTCATGCCAACGAATATCTGAGGCCTCACCATCTCTTGGCAACACCCCAAAGTAGGCAGGTGCTGTTGGATCCCAAGAGACCCCTCCGTTGATCATGTCGGCACCTGAGGCGAGAACAACTACGTCTGTATCGGTGAAGGAAAAGTCATGGAGAAACATCGGAGTATCGGGAAACATCGGAGTATCGGTTGCGATCTCCACGACGCGGCGCATACGCCCCTTGACATCTACCGTTCCGACTTGGAACGAAGACGATCTCGGCGACGATCCAATAACGATCATCTCATCCCAAACAGAATCGACATGGGCATGGGTACCAATTCCAAAAGGCATCGACCCGGCTAAATCGTCTATGGATTCGACCTCTAAGGAAGCGTTGACAACTACTGGATTAGAGAGAGCACCCAAGGCACGAACATGGCCGCCATGGAGCACTAATCCACTATTAGGTCCGCAACGCGGAGTTTGCATGCCGCCGAACGCGTCTGCGTCCTCACCAAATGCAGAGGTAGAGGATATGCGCCGGCTTTGATAATCGGCGCGCCCCCCAGCGATCGAGATCTGATGGAGCATCGCATTACTGCTGCCCTGCAACCCATCATGTGACTGAGCATCGCCTAGCGGCTCGGGACCGTTGCGAATAAGTCGCCCTGAGAGGCTCTCTGGAATTCGCCCAAGAATCTCAAGGTTCGATGCGGCCATCTCGGCGCTAGAGGTGGCAGTTTCTCGGCTCTGAGTTTGAGCGCGAAACTGCCCATGGCTAGTGGATACAACCTCTGTCATTCCGATGACCTCCGGAGAATGCCAGCACGGTGCCAGCAACTGTGGAGTTCATCGGCCCGTTATCGGGCCTACTTGAGCCAAAAACAGGCCCAAAAATTAGGCAGCGGTAACGGTGACCGGCACCCCATTGAGCACTGCATTGCCCGAGAGTGGGTCAATCTGCTTGGCGTCAGTGAGGATGTTCGTATTGACCCCGGCGTTTGCAGCGGCGATGGACATAGAGGTTCCCTCCACCCCATGGCCCCACCCGTGAGGAATGCTCACAACCCCGGGCATAATTCCATCAGTCACCTCAACGGGTACCACTACCTCGCCTACACGGGACTTCACGATGGCATTTGAACCATCTAGAAGGCCGAGAGTGGTCGCGTCGTCTGGGTGTACATGGAGTGTGCACCTTGGCTTTCCCTTCACCAGCACCTTGATGTTGTGCATCCATGAGTTATTGGATCGAAGGTCGCGACGCCCAACTAGAACGTAGCCTTCGCGCTTCTTGGCAAGCGATGGAATAAGTCGAGTCTCGACATCAGCGACGATCGCCTCTGGGGCGATATCGATCCGTCCTGTTGGGGTCCTAAGCACCTCGGGTAAGCGCGGAGATAGCGGCCCTAGATCGACTCCGTGCGGATGCGCAATCAAGTAATCAAGGCTAATTCCATCTGATTTCGCTCCAAAGCGATCACCGTATGGACCTGTGCGGAGCATGAAATCGAGAACACGCTCAGAGCCCCGGCGCTTAGAGAGCTCAGAGAGCATGCCCTCTGCGTCAGGGAGGTCATCGTCACGGCCAGCGGCCTTCTCTACAAGTGTTCGAATCACGAAGTCGTCTAGAGCAGCTGCCTCCTCAGCGGTTCCGGATCCCCCGCCTGCGATTACTGCCAAGCGAAGCAGAATCTCCCACTCATGCATCTCGTGCGGCTGAAGGTCGAGCAAAGGTGGCGAGTAATTCGCAACGTTCCTCATTGCTAAGGAGTAGAGAGCAAGGTCGTAGTGGCCCTTCGTAAGCAGTCCACCCGGCGGAAGAATTACGTCAGCGTGTCGCGTGGTCTCATTGCGGTAAATATCGACTGAGACCATGAACTCAAGCGAAGCGAACGATGCGTCGAGCCGACCAGAGTCAGGGGTCGAGACGACCGGGTTGCCTGCAACCGTCAACATCGCACGAATCTGCCCATCTCCGGGTGTGTCAATCTCAGGCCCAAGCGTCGATACCGGGAACTCTCCAAGTACCTCTGGGAGCCCCTCGACACGGCTAGCGCGGCGCCCAGTGCGGAATCCACGACCCTTTCCAGCGGCACCGCCAGTATTCGCACTACCTGCCGCTGGCTTGTTGAAGAGAGCGCCACCTGGCTTATCTAGATTCCCCGTCAAAATATTGACGACATCAACGAGCCAAGACGCAACGGTTCCATACTCCTGCGTACACGTACCGATTCGTCCGTAGACAGCTGCTGTCGGTGCATCTAGCAACTCATTGGTGATGCGCAGAATCGTCTCTGCTGAGATTCCACAGATGGGCGCGACTGCCTCGGGAGTAAAGCTCTCAGCGAGGCGCCTCAGGTCTTCGATGCCATCAGTGAGGCCATCGGCGCGACCAAGGTCTACGCGTCCGCTAGCGAAGATCGTATTTACAATTCCAAATAGAAAGTGAGCATCGGTACCCGGTCGGATAAAGAGATGCTCGTCTGCCTCCTCAGCGCTCTTAGAACGCCTTGGATCCACGACCACAAAGCGCGCCCCTCGATCCTTCATGGCCCTAAGACGCCCTGGCATATCTGGCGCTGTCATGAGACTGCCGTTCGAGGCAAATGGGTTAGCACCGAGCATTAACAGATAATCAGTGTGGTCAATATCTGGGATCGGCACTGAGATTGGAGTACCGAACATCAGTCCCGAGGAGACATGCTTTGGCATCTGGTCAACCGTGCTCGCTGAGAATACGTTCGTAGATCCAATCGCTTGAAGCAAAACTCTGTTGTAGATAATCGGGGCCAAGTTATGAGCACATGGGTTACCAAGGTAGGCACCGATCGACTGCCTGCCGTGACGGTCGATGACACCCTTGAATCCCTCAGCGATAACTGCGAATGCCTCATCCCACGAGACCTCATGCCACTCGCTTCCGCGCCGCACTATCGGGCGAGTGAGGCGATCGGGGTCGCTATTGAGATCCTTTATTGCCGCACCCTTAGGGCAGATGTATCCCTTCGAGAAGACATCCTCTTTGTCGCCGCGCACGAGGGCGATATCACGGCCCTCCATGTGAAGCTCAAGGCCACAGGTGGCCTCACACAACGGGCAGGTGCGGTACTCGATCTGGCGCATATTTCTGGCTCCATCGGCTTGTCTGAAGAAGGTTGTGGAGGCTCTATCTGAAACCTCTCCCCGCAGGTTAGGCAACTTGCAAGCCTCGCGCCGGTACGCTCGTGGCCATGACTCAGAATCGCCTCTATTTTCGACAGCTCCTAGCCGGGCGTGACTTTGCGAAAGATAACGAGATAGCACGCCAGATGGTCAACTTCGTCTACTTAGTCGGCGATCGGGAGACCGGCGAGGCCATGATCATCGACCCGGCGTATGGGGTTCAAGAGCTCGTCGAGATTGCCGGTATCGACGGCATGAAGATCACCGGAGCGCTCGCAACCCATTACCACCCGGATCATGTTGGCGGATCGATGATGGGTTGGGAGATTGAAGGAGCAGCGCAGCTCTTAGCGTTAGATGGAGTAAAGGCGAAGCTCCATGTTCAGAGAGACGAAGCCTGGGGGGTCAAGCGAATGACCGGACTCTCCGACTCAGATCTGATCGAGCATGATGGCGGAGACGTGGTCACCATCGGGGCTATTGAGATATCGCTTCTGCATACACCTGGCCACACCCCAGGGAGTCAGTGCTTCCTAGTTGATGGATGCTTACTCGCCGGAGACACTCTCTTTCTCGACGGCTGTGGACGTACCGACCTCCCCGGCGGAGACTCCGACGCTCTCTACGAGAGCCTCACACAGCGCCTCGCCAAACTCCCAGATGAGACCGTCCTATACCCGGGCCACATGTACTCATCCGATTCCTACGCGACCATGGGGCAGACCAGAAGCTCGAATTATGTATTTCGACTCCCAACCCTTGAGCAGTGGCGAACAATGTTCGGTGGCTGAGCCCCTCTAATTATCTGGCCTCTAATTATCAGGCCTTAAGCATCAGGTTGAGTATTCGGCCTAACATCCGCCCATGACAGATGCACCGTGGTCCGGAGATACTTGTTCGCTAGTTGATGCTTTCCGCTCAGGGGATCACTCCCCTAGTGCTGAGCTCGAGTCGACGCTCGCCGCAGTTGCAGCATCGTCACTCAACGCATTCTCATTCTTAGATGCTGACGCCGCTCGCGCCGCAGCCTCCGTTGCTGATGTGTCTCTTCCTTTTGGTGGAGTGCCGATCGGGGTCAAAGAGTTGGATGCCGTTAAGGGCTGGCCAATGACCGAGGCAAGCGTCCCGCTACGCGACGAAATCTCAGACTTCGACTCCACAAAAGTTGCACGACTTCGTGATGCGGGAGCGATCCCATTCGGACTCACAACATCAAGTGAGTTTGGTGGCGTGAACCTCACCTACACAAAGCTCAATGGCGCGACGAATAATCCGTGGAACAAAGATCAAACTCCGGGAGGATCCTCGGGTGGTTCTGCTGCTGCGGTTGCAGGCGGAATAGTCACGATGGCTACGGGCGGGGATGGCGGCGGATCCATTCGAATCCCTGCAGGGTTTACTGGTCTCCCCGGACTCAAGGGAACCTACGGCCGTATACCCAAAGGCCCCAATATGGTTATGGCGTCGTTGACTGCGGTTAGCGGATGCCTCTCGCGCTCAGTGCGCGACATTGCGCGATTCTTTGATGTCACGAATGGATTCGATTCTCGCGACCCATACAGCCTTCTACGGGTTGAGGGATGGGAGAAAGGCCTTGGATCCCAGCTCGATTCGCTGCGCGGCAAGAAGTGCGCAATCTCGGTTGATCTCGGCCGTGCGAGTGTCGCTAGCGATGTATCGGATCAGGTTCAGGAAGCAGCAGAGTGGCTCGCCTCCGAGCTTGGCCTTGAGATCATTGATGTTGACTTTAGGGTTCCAGAGCTCTCCTACGAATGGGCGCTCTCTGGGATGGGCGAGTTGTTAATGCGACTCGGCGATAAATACCCTGCATGCGCCGAGGATCTAACACCCCAGATCGCATTCGGTTTAGAGCTAGGAAAATCGATGTACAACATTGAGACACGCGGGCGCATCGAGTCGCAGCGGGTTCGGATGAACGAATGCATGGCCGATGTATTTGATCAAGTCGATTTTGTATTCGCCTCTACCAACCCAGACGTTGCATTCGGATCCCACGGTCCACTCCCCGAGACCATCGACGGAAAGCACGTAGGGCTAGGGAACAACGGCGCGTTAACGATCCCTGCCAACATCTACGGAAACCCTGCTGTGAGCATCCCAACTGGCCTAGTCAGAGGACTCCCCGTTGGTCTACAAGTTCTTGCACCGCACCACCGTGAGCAGTGGCTTCTCGACATGGCACTCGCTTTCGAACGTGCTCGCCCCTGGCCGCTAACTGCACCTGGTGGCCCCGCGTAGCAAGCACGCTTTCCTGATCACTCCCGCGCGCAACTGTGTCGCAATAGCCCAATACCTGCCACTCTTGGAAGCGTCTGGGCATAAGGTGTATTCATGCAACCTGTAGAGATCATTGTCTGTGTCGAGTGCGGTGGCCGTGCTCACCTCCTATACGTACCTGACCCAGAGTCGCCATTTGTGGAGGGCGACTACGCGGCATACCGATGTGAGGAGTGCATGGATCGCTTTGACCTAGAGGTCACAGCCGAGGATGTTGCTGACGAGGAGCGCGGCGCTCCCGAGTTCTAATACGCGAAACAGGCCCGACCGAAGTCGGGCCTGTTCACACAAAAATGGGATGTTGCGAGTTAGCTGGGGATCTGAAGTGACTTCGTCTCTAGGAACTCACGGAGTCCGTATGTGCCGTACTCACGACCGAGCCCAGACTGCTTGAATCCACCGAAGGGTGCAGCAAGGTTGAACTGCGGTCCGTTGATGTCGACCTGGCCAGACTCAAGGCGACGCGCAACACGAACCGCCTCGTCCTTGTTGGCTGAGTAAACGCCAGCGCTGAGTCCGTAGATCGTGTCGTTTGCAATGCGCACAGCGTCATCTTCATCTTCGTATGTGATGATGCAGAGCACTGGACCAAAGATCTCTTCACGAGCAATGGTCATGTCGTTCGTAACATCAGCGAAGACAGTCGGCTTGATGTAGAAGCCCTTCTCAAACTCCTCAGGCTGCTCAACGCCACCGGTTACGAGAGTTGCCCCTTCGTCAATGCCCTTCTGAATGTAGGCACGCACGCGCTCCTGCTGAACCTTTGAGGCCATCGGCCCAAGCCCAACAATTGTGTCGCCGGTTGGGTCGCAGGGAGCGTAAGACTCCGCTACCTCTTTGGCCTTCGCCACGAACTCGTCCTTGCGGCTTGCAGGCACGAGCATGCGTGTCCATGCGATGCAGGTCTGCCCACCGTTCATGTATGCAGACTGGAAACCAGCGTTGACTGCCTCATCAACCGGAGAGTCCTCAAGAATGATGAACGGAGACTTTCCACCGAGCTCAAGCGTGACCTTCTTAACGTGCTGAGCGGCAAGCGCCATGATCTGCCTACCTGCACGTGTGGATCCTGTGAAGGAGATCTTCGCAATGTCGGGGTGAGTCACTAGCGCCTCACCAACAGTTGTCCCGTGGCCAGAGACGAGGTTAAACACACCAGCTGGCAAGCCGATCTCGTCGAATATCTCAGCAAGGATGAAGGCGGTGATTGGGGCAACCTCGCTGGGCTTCAAAACGACCGTGCAACCAGATGCAAGTGCAGGAGCGATCTTCGCCACTACCTGGTGCAGCGGGTAGTTCCAAGGAGTGATGCATGCAACTACTCCGATTGGCTCATGCACTACGAGCGATGCACCGACCTGCTCCTCGAACTGGTAGGTCTCCGCAATCTCGACGAAGGAGTGCGCCATTGCGGCGGGGAGACCGGCCTGAGCGATCTGGCTAAAGAACTTGATTGTTCCAACCTCGGCGGTCACGGAGGCCGCGATCTCCTCAAGTCGAGCGTTGAGTCCCTCGGAGAGGCGCTGCAAGTACTTTGCACGCTCATCACGAGAGGTCTGTGACCAACCCGGGAATGCAGCCTTCGCAGCAGCAACGGCCTTATCGACGTCAGCGGCAGTTCCCTCAGGAATAGTCGCCATTAGCTCCTCAGTAGAGGCGTTAATAACGTCGTGTGTCTCGCTGCTCGTGGATGACACCCATGAACCATTGATGTAGATCTTGTCGTAGACGCGCATTGCTACCCCCGAGGTTGGAAAGTTTTTGGATTAATTACTTGATTCACTTATCAGTCTGTCTTGAATAAGTCTGTCTTGAATAAGTCTGTCTTGAATAAGTCTGTCTTGAAATAGATCGTCTTGAATTCGATTGTCTTGAATTAGTTCGTCTTGCTTCTGTGCAGGCTAATACTCATAGGAGTCATTTGCCTAGCCGGCTAATCCGTTGATTCATTGAGAATTAAGCATCCTCACCGGTGCCATTAGATTCGGCTTCATCGCCTTCCTCGCCGGGGTCATTCGCACCGATTGCCCATGCCTCCCCGGTATCAGGGTCATCTACTGCGAGATAGAGAGACCAACCCGATACTGGCTGACTTGGCTCCCAGCACCACCAGTCGAATCCGCTGAGGGCCACGCCGAGCTCGTCTGGGTCCACTGGCCACTCCTCGAAGCCGGCCAGAGCAGCGACTGCAACCCATGCATCGAGGCGCCCGATTGCGCCACCACGCCTGCGACCAGTAGCGCCGCCGGAGGATGCCGCCCACGCCATCCATGCCATTGCATCAGAACCCGATATTTGAGCCATTCGTGTTACTTCTGGGTCAATCACAGCCACTGCTGATGCTGCGTCTCCATCAACCGCAACTGCCTGAGCCACGGTTCGCGAACTGCCACGCCATCCCTGCACAAGAGCAAGCAGTGCGCCTATCGACTCTGGATCTTCGAAAGTCTTTGAGAGAGCCGCCATTGGCTGGCTGCGAAAATTAGGTGGTGGTGGCGAAGGAAAACTCGCTCCGTCGGCCTTGTACTCAGCGAGCGCGTACCTAGGCTCCCAATATTGGAGGACTCGCGGCAGGTCGAGCGGGTCCGGCTCATCGAGCACGTACTCGGTGAGATCCTCTCCCCTCAATACTCGCTCGTACATTGCGAACGCTCCGGCCGGGCCCTCTGGGATAAAGGGTGCCAACTCTGCCCATTCATGGAACTGGGCGACTACCTCGGATAGCGGGCCTGGGGCGAACTTGGCAGCACCGTCTACGACTACTTCGCCGGCCCACTCGCTCGGCGCCTCTAGGGCAAGCCGGTAGGCCGCATGGTGAGCAGCAGGCCAGAGTTGAAAACCGCGGTCAATTGCTCGCTCACACCGCTCCCCGATCTCAACTAGCGCATCCCAGTCATTACGAGCGCAGGCCGCATTAATTGCTCGGAGCAACTCATTGAGGTCATTTCCGGCGACAATCTCTGCAATTGATTTATCTGAGCCGCTATCCATGCCCCTTGCGTATCAGATACTCCAGGGCTTTGCCCGCACCTAGCGGATACTCGAGGTGCAGAACAGGCCTAAATTTTTGTTGCGCGCACGTGAACAACCTAGGCAGAGTCCGCCACTTCAGGGCTATTTTCGGTAGATTCAGTTGTAGGTCAAAGAATTCCCAGCGAATTATGAGACCGTAAATAGTCCTAAATGAAACCAAAAGAGGAGCGCATCGTGACCGATGCCGAACAGTTCGCCATCCTTCGCTTCGGTGATAAAGAAGTGAAACTCCCAATCGTTCGAGGTAGCGAGAACGAGCTGGGCATCGACATCGCAAAGTTGCGGGCCGAGACTGGGCTCATCACACTCGACTACGGGTTTGTGAACACGGGAGCTACCGAGTCTGCGATCACTTACATCGATGGAGACGCAGGGATCCTGCGCTATCGAGGCATCCCGATCGAGCAGCTAGTTGAGCGCCCATCCCCTAGCTTCCTAGAGACCGCTTACCTTCTTATTTATGGCGAACTGCCCTCCTCTTCAGAGCTAGAAGATTTTCGATTCGGCATTCGACGCCACACTCTCCTCCACGAGGATGCGAAGCGATTCTTCGATGGTTTCCCTCGCGACGCCCACCCGATGGCGATTCTCTCTAGCGTTGTGAGCTCGCTCTCAGCCTTCTACCAAGACTCAGATGATCCCCACGATCCAGAGCAGGTACAGGTCTCCATAATGCGCTTGATGGCAAAAATGCCGACAATTGCAGCGTATTCCTACAAGAAATCGATAGGGCAGCCGTTCCTCTACCCAGATAACAGACTTGATCTTGTAGAGAATTTCCTCACGATGATGTTCGCCGTTCCATCTGAGCCTTACCACGCAAGCCCCACAGTCGTGCATGCTCTAAAGCAACTACTGATTCTCCATGCAGACCATGAGCAGAACTGCTCAACATCCACAGTCCGCATGGTTGGCTCGAGTGACGCCAACTTGTTTGCATCAGTGACAGCCGGAATCAACGCCCTATGGGGACCTCTCCACGGTGGAGCAAATCAGGCCGTGATTGAGATGCTTGAGGGAATTCAGGCAAACGGTGGGGACATCACCTCTGCTGTAAAACGCGCC
>CAFBOR010000003.1_pt1 | contig 17530 bp, 13 predicted proteins | sample 7269501 | NCBI WGS metagenome assembly CAFBOR01 (sample SAMEA6814120, study PRJEB35770) | freshwater metagenome | biome: Freshwater; feature: Freshwater reservoir; material: water | place: Czech Republic | collected 2017-07-26 | depth 30m m
ATGTATATATGCGCCACCGGCGAGGAACGCGTCATGGAGGATCGTAAAAGCATCGGGCGATGCATCAGAGGCCAAGCCAACTCGCCCAACCGCAGTAGCGGCATCGAGCATCGCTAGGTCACCGACGACTACACCCCTCGCCTCTAGGGCAGGGTCAATCTCATGGTGGACAACGCGACCATCACGCACAACTATGAGCGCTGATCGTGCCCCTAGCTCGGCAGCGACTGGCCCTCCTCCAGGGACAGCATCGATCCCAGGCTGGCCCAACTCTGCGCCTGACATCGGTCGATATTTCGCTAGATCAAGATCACCGACGCGGCTGTAACGCCAAATTTCTTCATCTGCTGTAGGCCACTCGACATCTTTGAGCGTTTCGATAGCGCGCAGACGTCGATTGCTAAGCCACTCTGGGCCGCCAAGGTCTAATGATGCTTCGGGGGTAAAGCTATTACTCAATATTTTTGCTGGTGGCGTTTAGCCGACCGAGCCCTCCATGTTGAGCTCGATGAGACGAGATAACTCGACCGCGTACTCCATAGGGAGAGTCTTGGTAATCGGCTCTATGAACCCGTTGACAATCATTGCAGTCGCTTGCTGCTCTGAGAGTCCGCGGCTCATTAGATAGAAGACTTGGTCGTCTCCAACCTTTGAGACAGTTGCTTCATGCCCAATGCGTGCATCCTTCTCGTCTACCTCCATGTATGGGTAGGTATCCGAGCGGGAGTCTTCATCGAGGATAAGCGCATCACAGCGCACATGACTCTTCACTCCGTACGCTCCCTCCTCGACCTTTACCAGGCCTCGATAGGTTGTACGCCCGCCGTCTTTCGAGATTGACTTGGAGTCAATGATTGAGGTGGTCTCCGGAGCTGCGTGGGTCATCTTCGCACCAGCGTCTTGATGTTGACCTGCACCTGCGTAGGCAACAGATAGCACCTCGCCGTGCGCCTTTGGCCCAACCAATACAACAGCCGGGTACTTCATTGTCAACTTCGAGCCAAGGTTGCCATCTATCCACTCAACACGTGACTCAGTCTCAGCACGTGCACGCTTTGTAACAAGGTTGTATACGTTCGGAGACCAGTTCTGAATTGTTGAGTAACGAATGTGTGCACCGGGCTTTGCAATCAACTCAACTACAGCAGAGTGGAGAGAGTCAGTTGAGTAGACCGGAGCCGAGCAGCCCTCGACGTAGTGAACCGATGAACCCTCGTCCGCGATAATTAGGGTTCGCTCAAATTGCCCAGAGTTCTCGGCGTTGATTCGGAAATACGCCTGCAACGGCATATCTACATGCACTCCAGGTGGCACATAAATAAATGAGCCACCACTCCATACAGCAGAGTTAAGAGCAGCGAACTTGTTGTCTCCAGGCGGGATAACCGTAGCGAAGTACTCGCGGAGCAACTCTGGGTACTCGCGAAGAGCGGTATCCATGTCAGTGAAGATGACACCGAGTTCCTCTAGATCCTCGCGATTCTTGTGGTACACGACCTCGGACTCATACTGCGCAGTTACTCCGGCGAGGAACTTTCCCTCAGCCTCAGGAATTCCTAGACGCTCGTAGGTTGTCTGCATCTCTTTGGGGAGCATGTCCCACTCGGAGACTTGCTTCTCGATGGGCTTGATGTAATAGAAAATGTCGTTGAAGTCGATATCTGGCATGTTCTCGGCGAACCAAGGAAGCATGGCCTTCTTCTCGAAGCGCTCAAGGGCTGCAAGGCGAAAATTGGTCATCCACTCGGGCTCGCTCTTGTGCCACGAAATCTCGCGCACGATGTCAGCGTTAATACCCTTCTTGGGCTTGAATACGTACTGCTCGGTATCGTGCCATCCGAGTTTGTAGCCACCAAGATCAACCTCTTCGACTGACATCTGGCGCCACCTCCGCTCTGCTCAGGAGAACCCCCAATAGCCCCTCATGGGGCGTTGCGGGTATTTCCACTACGCAGATAGTAACAATTGCCAGAGCCCCCGGCCACACTGAGCGGACCCATCCCCGCCTGCGCCACTTCTATCTACGCCGGGCTACGTCCGCGCTCTGGCTACAGCTATGGCTTAACGGCTGGCTTGAGGGCTGAGCCCGCTGCCTTCTTCTTAGTAGTAGAGGTCGTAGTCGGGCCAGTAGGTGAGGTAGAGGGAGCCGACTTGGGCGCAGCCTGAGGCACCCCTGCGGCTGTCGTGGCCTCCTTTAGGAGGACCCCAATCTCATCGGTAAGGCGCTGATAGAGCCCGAGGTCGCCGGCCTTAAGTGCAGCCTGCGCCTTGTCATATTTATCTGAGGCCTGAGCAAGAATCTCGGAGACCGTGGCGCCGGCATTAGATCCACCAGTGCCGCCGGTTCCACCAGTTCCGCCAGTTCCGCCAGTTCCACCAGTTCCGGGGGACTTACCCTCGAATAGTTGAGCAAGCGCTCCCTGTAGCGAGGTATCGATCACTGCCCTACCTGCATAGAAGACAACTACGAACCTAAACGAAGGGAGTTGCTGCCCAGTATCCGACTGCACGTAGACAGGGCGGATATAGAGGATTGAGTCACCGATCGGCAACAACTGCAGAGAGCCTTGGATCACGCGCGATCCAGTTCTCCCTAGAAGCGAGTACTGCTCCGATATCTGCTGGGTGGTGTTAATGGTGCTGTCGACCTGCTGGGGACCGTAGACGGAGCGACCGTCTGGCATCACGAAAGATCTGAGTCGTCCATATGAGCCGATATCGGAGTCCGCGGCCATAAACGAGACCAAGTTGGTAAGTGCGTTCCCGCTAGAGACGGGTACAAATGGCCGGAGGAGTTGGAATCGCACTTCATCTTGTTGCGGAAGGCGAATCAACAAGTAGATCGGATCTATTCGTCGCCCACTCGAGGACGCAGCCTTCGGTGCTGCACCTAGGAAGGTTGTGTCAGTCGTGTCTACCGAAGCGACATCCCCCACAACCCCAGACCCAGGGTCAGGAGAGACAGCCCAGGTATCAGTGCGATTGTAGAAAGTGGTCGGATTGGTCATGTGGTAGATGCGATAGACGTCGGTCTGAGCTTTAAAGAGATCTTGCGGGTACCTAAGGTGCGATCGAAGCTCCTCTGGCATAGATGCGATCGGCTCAAAAAGGTCGGGGAAAGCCGACTGCCAGGATCTAATCACTGGGTCTGACTTATCGATGATGTAGTAGTGAATTTTACCTGTATACGCATCGACGGTTGCTTTAACAGGGTTACGCACGTAGTTAAAAGATCCGCTTAGCGCACCCTCTCCAGAGAAGGGCTGCGAGTACGGGTAGTACTGGCTAGTCGTATAACCATCGAGCATCCAGATAATTCTCCCGTCGACGATTACCGGGTATGGGTCAGCATCGAAGGTGAGGAACGGTGCACCCTGTTCAACGCGCGAACGGATATCTCGATTAAATACCATCTGCGTGCGAGGGGTTACCTGCCCCGAGATCATCAAGTTGTAATCATTGAACCTGACTGCAAACGCCAGACGCTTTGCGAAGCTGGACAGGGGCACTCCTCCCCCGCCCTTGTACTGGTTATACGCATCCTGCTGACCCTGAAGTGGGTAATCAAACTCATCCGTCTTTGCGTTAACTAAGACATAGCCGCCTGTGCTCTCACCGAAGTAAACACGCGGCTGTGTGAGCTCGATGTCTCCAGTTGGCGGGATATTTCGGAGCAGATACTGAGGGGTTCCATCAGAGGTCGCCTTATTCGCTGCCGAAGCAACTGCACCGAAACCATGCGTGTATACAAGTTGGCGGTTGACCCAAGACTGGCTTGGGAGGTCAGTGCGGTTCAGTTCTCTTGCTGAGAGCATTACTTGAGTCAACTTGCCGCCAATTTCATAGCGGTCAACATCTACGTCGTTGAAGTTATAGAAGGTCTGAAGACTCTGGAAAGACTGAAAGTTGCGCAGTGCTTCGTATGGGTCCCAGAGTCGAGCATTCTCAATTGTGTTGGCGTTCGCCACAATCTTTGCGGTATCGAGATTCTCTTGATACGGGAATGGCTGAACATCAACCTTTGATACCCCAAAGGCGTCGCGCGTTGCCTTGATGTTGCGCTCGATGTAGGGCTTCTCGCTCTGTAACTCATTTGGATTGACGCGAATCGATTGGTAAATGGCTGGGAAGATCGTGCCCACCACGACAGCTACAAATGCCCATAGGCCGACCGCAATTACCGGCAGAACCCATCCCCTGCGACGAATGTTCCAGACGAATAAACCTGCCGCCACTACGGAGATCACTACGAGGAGGTTCAAGGCGGGCAACTGCGCGGCTATATCGGTCTTGCTTGCTCCAGCAACAACGCCTCGCCCTGAGAAATTGAGGTTGAAGCGAGAGAACCAGTATTGACCGGTCTTCACAAGCGCCATTACCCCAAGGATCACTGATACATGCGCTTTGACGTGAGGCGTTACGCGTGCGCCATCGCCCTGGACGCGGATTCCGCCGTTCAAGTAATGCAGTGCGATCGTGCAGACAAGCACAACCAGCAGAGCTACAAAAAGCCAGTTGAAGAAGAAGTTAATAAATGGAAGTTGAAAAACAAAGAACCCGATGTCTTTACCGAACTGAGGATCATTTCGCCCGAAGTCGACACGATGGGTGAAGAGCACCCACTGCTTCCACTCGCTGCTCACACTCGTTCCGATAACAAACGCTAGGAACGCTGAAACGAGGAGCCTGATCCTGCCTCCGTAACGCACTGCTGCTACTTGATACCGCGCAGCGAGATCGTCGACAGGCTTTAATTCTCGTGCCTTCGGTGCTAGACGATCAGCAATCGAGAGGCTTGTGATCATCAAGACAAAGAAGACAAGGGTGAAGACAGCAGCGAGTCCTACCTTGGCTGAGAGCAGGGCTCTCCATGTCCCTGAGAAATTAACTGATCTAAACCAGAGGTAATCCGTGTAGAAGACCGCTATGCCGCGGAAACTTATGAAGAGCACAACTAGGAGGACAGCTGCGACTATTGCAAGGGTCCTTCCGCGTCGTGAGCGGGGGGGACGAGGACCTGTTGAGACTGGGCGCACGATCCACAGCCTAGAGGGCGCAACGCGCTCGCGCCCCTCGGGGCGATGACAAGACTGCCGGGAGCCCTTGGTCACATCTCCCTATCAACGAAACAACTACTCGTCTCTAAGTTGTAGCGGCGCTGCAGACGAGATGTTTCATCCTCTGCACTAGTTGGTTCTCGGGATAAGGCGCAGGTTTAGTGAATCAACCCAGACTTGCATCTGGAGTTATTAGGCACCGGCACCCCGGGTGAGCGGGAGGATAGGCCTGACCAGTTGGAAAATTCTTCCCTCGAGGCGTGGGCTCTAGGGCATTGTCGTCACAGTCAGAGCATCTCCCCGCCTCGATAGGCACCCACCTAAGCAGGGTTCCGGTTGCTACCGCTTCGTATACGCCCCTAGACCACGCAGCGCTGAGAGCATCCCCGAGAGCAGCCTCCAACCCCTGACCTCTGGCATCGCGGAAGCACGAACCAACCGCTCTTGATATGGAGTCATCCGAGTCAGGGGAGTCATTTGCAGTAATCACTGCACTGAGACGCGACCTGAGCCCACCAACGAGTTCTCCGATCGGGCCCGAGGTGAGCTCTTCGGGGACCGTTGGAGCTGGCTCAGTGGTGAGACCTGTATGCGCTCCGATAAATGCCTTGCTAATCGGCTCTGAGAGAAGCGCTACCCACGTGGCGGACTGCTCCTCTCCATCGCCGAGGATTGCAGCTACATCGATACGGCCCTTCTGCGTTCGGAGACGCTCGAGTAATGCATTTTGATCGTCCTGCAGAGCCCGCTTCGCACGCTTGATCGCATCTCTTCTAAGCGGAAGCAACACTGCTTCGCACATGCTGCGTTCGTCATCGGCGCTATCCCCTGCTTCAGCTTCAGTTTTTGGGGCAGAGTTGCTGTCACCAGAGCCAGGGGCAACTTCACTAGCGCTTGTCGCCGCTTTCTTGGTGACCGCGGGTGACGCTGCTCCGTCGGCACGAAGCCTCGCAAAAATTGACTCAACCTCCGGTGCATCCGCAGCCGAATCCGGAATCAAGTCCTGTGCCGAGTCCTGGGCGCCAGTCTTCGCTGAACTCTCGCTCTCCGCGAGAGTTACTTCATCACGAATAATGACTTCATGGATACTTGATGTCTGAGTGACATCTATTTCTTCAAAATTTACTTCTTGAATCGTGACTTCTTGGAGTCCATCATCTACCACGACAACAGTCACTGATTCAGTCACAGACTTCACGATCGTCTCAGTAATCTCATCCGTACTGCGCGTACTCGTTCCAGGCTTGGAGTCCTCTGATATTCCGAGGCTCTCACGCACACGCCTGCGAAGACCGCGCCCCGAGGATGGAGTGTTTGGAGGATCACTACGTTGCGTCTCAGATTCACTCTGCGTACCTGAAGTTGGAGTTGTGCTGATTACTACACGATCTGTACTGGGCTCCGTACTGGTCTTATCTACGCTAGAGGCTTCTAAAGAAGGAGTCTCGGGTGCAGCTTCAGTAAATTGAGGCAATTCCTCATCAGAGTCGCCGTCGATGCCGAGGTCTACAAACGGCGCAGACGTAGCTAACGCGCTTGCCCCGCGAGAGTCAACCTGTCCTAGTGCTGACGTGGCATCCGAGAGGGTCTGCTTCACGACGCGATAGGCACCAAGCAATCGGTCGCGCCCGATACGCAACTCCTCGATCTGCGAAGTTAGGAGTTCGCGACGTCGAGCAAGGTCGGCTAGAACTCGTTCGCGCACAGCCTTCGCCTCTGCAAGCATCTCTCGCCCGGTCTGGCGTGCTTGTTCAATCTCGCTCTCGCTCTCAATACGCGCGCGCTCACGGACCTCTGCTGCATCGCGCTCAGCGGTCTCGAGAGTTGAAGTAGCCGCGGCCGTTGCGCCAGATTGAATCTCAGCAGAGGTCTCCTCGGCCGCAGCAATCTGCGCAGTCGAGATCTCGTTGGCGGTATTTACTTGAGTAGCTGCATCCTCCTCGGCTGCGTCGCGCATGCTCTTTGATTGCTCCTCGGCATCTTTGAGTATCGCTGCTGCTCGCTCCTCTGAGCGCGTGCGAATATCCTCCGCTGCACTCTGAGCTGAACGCAGGACCCGTGCTGTCTCCTCGCCAAGAGCAGTTAGAAGTTCCTGGTCTGTCGGGGCCTTCGGGCTGCGAAGTTGCTCCTCTAAGGACTCGATTCGAGACCTGAGAGAATCCTCGCGCTCAGAGATAGCTGCCACCTCTTCGGCGACGCGGCTTAGGAACGAACGCACCTCGGGCTCGGAGACTCCGCGTACGGCCTTCGCGAATGAACGCGACGCGATCTCATCGGGGGTCAATTTTGGACTGCTCGACACCGCGAGCCGGCGAACATCACCGCCTGCCACTACACACCTCCACCTTGTACGAGATACCGAAAGCTTCTTCTGAAACCAGAGTTGCCAATGTTACGGGTGTTAGGACCCCAATGCGAGTGACCATCGCGGAATTTGCCCCGGAAATCCCCTGCCTACGCCGAGATATGGCCCCCGAGTTCAGGCCCAACTCGCTACAGCGCAGGGGCTGGATCTGAGATTGCTCGAGGCGGAATCCGCCCGCCCCCATTATGCGAGAGAACAATTAGTGCATCCTCGAGGCTCTCGACCCCCAAGATGCGCATACCGTCACACTTGAGGCCGCTCGCATCCTTCTCCTCGCCCACCGGAACAATCATCAAGTGCGCACCGGCTGAGCAAGCCGCCACACTCTTCTGACGAACCCCACCCACAGCCCCAACCACACCATCGGCCGAGATCGTGCCTGTTACAGCTACATCTCGCCTACCGGGCAAGGAGCCTGGCGTCATCTTGTCGAGAATTGCCAAAGCAAATGAAAGACCCGCGCTTGGACCGCTAACTGGACCTGGATCTATTGAGATATCGACTGGAAACTCGTACTTAAGATCTTTCGTAGCCGGAGCGATCCCGATAAAGGGCTTGCCCTTTAGCTCTCCTGACTCAGCCAAGCGCGACTCCACCTTTATTGCAATCTCCCTAGTTGGAGAAGTAGCGCTCCTCTGTCGAATCCTGCGAGTTACCTGAAAGACAAACTCGGTTCCAGCAGGGCGTGCCTGGATCGCCTCTCCAACCTCTTCGGCGCGCTGAATCTGCTCTGAGTTGATTGCAGTTATCAAGTCTCCGACACGCAGTTTGCCCTCGGACGGGCTGCTCGGTGTAACTGCTACAACGACCGCACCACTTCCAGTTACCGGGACTTCATAACCTAGGTAACGCAGCGCTGCAGCCTTTGCATCCTCCTGCGACTCAGTCATCAACATCTCGTTAAACGCTAGATCCTGCTTCGGTGTGCTCCCGCCCAAGTACTTGACCTCATCAACAACGGTGTCCTCTGAGGAGAGGGAAGCCTGTAAATATCGCCAGACATTTGGCCGCTGATTTGAGACAGAGACGGTTAAGAAGAGCAGATCAGACCGAGTCGGGAATGTGCGGGCACCCTCAATCTCCACAATCGGAGCGACCGGCGTTGCACTGCCCGGCGAGAAGATCACATACGGGAGCCGGATAACTGTTCCAAGGAACAGAACCACCAAAGTGAGTGGGATTAAGAGGAATCCACAGATAGCCAATACGCGACCCGCCCTGCGGCGAGGCTTGGGCGCTATCGGATGCTCCTGATTCGGGGGTGGTGGCCACGAGGCTGCGATCTCGGGATGGCTACCTAACCCTGCTGAAGGGGCGGCATCGCTCTCTGTCGGTGTATCGCTTGGAGGCTCCATGAAGATCCAAAGCATCGCACGAAAATTAAAGCCAAGCATGCCGCAGCGCAGCGAATATTAAAAAGGCCGAATATTTGAATGAAAGAGCGTCCATTCAATGACTTGTTCGTGACCGCGCTGCGCTGGCAAATAAGGTTGGGTGCGCAGGGCATGCGACTATCAGAGACCGAACTACACAGGAGACATGATCCAAAACAACTCGGATAGCCCATCTATTTCAGGCGAGACCGATTCGATCGTCGAGCACCCGCTCAACGTAACTCGCCTTGAGGTGACGCGCCTTGGATTCAACACTTCGCTCTCTTCGGAGCAGCGCGCAGTATTGCTCAGCGCTATTGGAGACCCTGATGATCGGGTACGTGCCGGAGCGCTTGGGGCATTAGTTCGCCTCTCGGGTAAAGAAGCAGACCAAGCAGTCATTGAACCAGCAGAGGTTGAGGCGGCGTGGCGTGCTGCGCAGGTGGATCAGAGCCCCAACGTGCGAAGGCGCGCAGCCGAGCTGGCCCCCAAAGTCCGCGATCTGCTCATCGTGCTTGTTATTGAGCTTGCCGAGGACTCCGAAGAAACAGTTGCTGAGGCGGCAGCGTGGGCACTCGGTGAGATGGTCGGCGAGCAATATCGGAGGGAAGACACAGCGCTAGCCGACGCGACGTTAGAGAGGCTCGCGATCAGCCATAAGGACGCTCTTGTTCGCGAGGCATGTGTTGCAGCCCTCGGCGCACGCGGAGTCGGGCTCTCTACCATCCTTGCTGCGTGTAGTGATAAGCCTGCTGTGCGGCGCCGAGCCGTATTGGCGCTATCTCCGTTTGAGGGGCCCGAGGTTGATGCAGCTTTACAAAATGCACTCACAGACCGCGACTGGCAGGTTCGACAAGCCGCTGAGGATCTTCTCGGTATTGATGCAGGGCAGCAAGGCAAGGACGATGGCGACGACGGCGTCACCCAAGATGCCGACCAAGATGCCGACCAGCTCGGCGGCTAGCAGGATTTAGCGAATCAGGTTCGGGCGTTCCCCATAAACATGTCCTTGAGAAGATCGAAGGACTCGAGGCATCGCCCAGCTCCCTCAACAACACACTCAAGCGGAGCATCAACTAAGCGCACCGGAAGAGATGTCTCCTTCGCAATACGTAGATCAAGGCCGCGGAGCATTCCTCCTCCACCAACGAGATTGATCCCGTTCAAAATTAAGTCTTGCGCCAATTCAGGCGGGGTCTGACCAAGTGCGGAGATAACCGCATCGCAGATAGCGCGTACCTGCTCCTCAATCGCCTCGCGTACTTCTTCAGGCGAGAGCACGATCGTCTTTGGCAATCCAGAGGCAAGGTCGCGCCCGCGTACTTCAGCGCGAAACTCGTTCGGGGTTGGGAATGCTGAACCGATTGCCAACTTGATCTCTTCAGCGGTGCGCTCCCCGATTGCGATTCCATACTCGCGCCTTACAAACGCTTGGATCGCAGCATCGATATCGAACGAGCCAACTCGCACTGCTTCTAGAGCGACAATTCCGCCTAGCGAAATGACTGCCACCTCGGTGGTCCCTCCACCAACGTCAATAACCATGTTTCCGATTGGCTCATGAATCTGCAGCCCTGCACCAATGGCCGCTGCCATCGGCTGCTCAATGAGATATGTCGCAGCCGCTCCAGCACGTCGCGCGGCCTCTAGTACAGCGCGCTGCTCGACGTGAGTAATCGCTGACGGAACACAGATCAGTACACGCGCTCTATATATTCGCGAGACGCCCGCTCGCTGAAATAACAGGCGGATCATGCGCTGAGTGATGTCGAAGTCAGTAATCGCACCACCCCGCAGCGGCCGAACAGCAACTATGTAGCCAGGGGTTCGACCAATCATCTGCCACGCGTCGTGCCCCATCGCAAGCACATCTTGGGTACGCGAGTTAAGTGCGATAACTGTTGGCTCGTTCAGGATAATTCCCTGCCCGCGCGCGTAAACAAGTGTGTTGGCAGTCCCAAGATCAATCGCTAGGTCTCGTGCCATCTCACTTATCCTTGTGGTGTCTGAACAATGAAGTCTTCGGACGAGGAGCGAGCGCCTCGCGGCGCTTCTCGAAGTCGTTTATTCCGTGGTGCAGGCCGCTAGGCCCACGGTGACGGATCACAACAATTGTTACTCCAACAATGATCGCAACTGCGATGAAAACTAAGTAGATCACGAGGCTACATTCTGTGTACGTTTTTTGGTGCTGTCGACTTGACGAGAAACTTGGTTAACCGCGTCTTCAGTCGCTGCACTCTGAATGGCTTCGGCATCTAGGCCCCAGTCAGATCCACCGCTCCAGTCTTCGCGCTTCCAGATCGGTGCGGTTACTTTGAGAGTGTCGATACAGAATCGTGCTGCCTCGAAGGCAGCATCTCTATGCGGCGAGCTAACGGCTACGACCACTGCAGTATCCCCTACTGCTAGCACCCCGATGCGGTGGAGAATTGCTACCCGTTTTATCTCCGCCCAACGGGTACGCGCCTCGTTAGTTAGCTCGGTGAAGACTCTGAGAACCTGATCCTCATAGGCCTCGTACTCGAGAGCAGTCACGCCGTCTCGATCAATCGAGTGGTCGCGTGCTACCCCGAGAAAACTCACAACTGCGCCGCTATCTGGCGTGGCAGCCCATGCGGTTGCAGCCTCGCTTGGGAGGGGGTCGCCCGAGATTGCGAGCCATACATCTCGGTTAGTTGGGGGCTGCACATTGGCCATTGTAGGGAATGGGGGCGCGACCGCTCGGGGGCAGGGGGTCGGTACACTGCCGCGTCATGCCTTGGAAGACCCCCAACCCAGGCTCCGAGTGGGCTAATGGAGAGAATCCCGAGCCAACAGGCGGGGATTCCGAGCCAGCGAGAGCATGGATGCACCCATCCGAGCTCGGACAACGTTTCGATGCTGGGAGCTCCAAGGATCTGGCTACCGAGACGCAGCAGAGTTCACCCTCCGATCGCGGCGATCAGGCCGACCGAGGGTCTCGCGGCGGATTCGTGGGCCGAGTCGCGGTTAGCTGCGCTGTATTGAGCATCGCACTCGGCGTATTCGCGCTAGGTAGATACACATCGTTGCCTACATCTTTGCGATCCGATCGAGCGCCACAACGAGAGAGTGCAGCAGAGTCTCGATCAGGCACGACCGCGAAGGCTGGCGATGATCAAAGTGCTCGCGACGCCTCGTTGGGGAGTTCGATAGCAGCAGTTCAGATCCATCAAGGTGAAGAGGTCTCCACAATCTCTGGAATATGCGTCAAAGGCGGGATCGTTACCGCGTCAGACTCCGTATCTCAAGATGGGGTTCAATTAAATGGCGCTCAAATAACTGTCGAACAAATAACTCTCTCCCGAGAATCGCTTCAGGAAGACGACCAAAAAGACAATCAAAAAGACAACCGAAAAGACAACCAAACTGCTACTCAGCATGCAGTCAACGTCAGTTCAGTCGATGAAGTGTCCGGGCTCGCGTACCTCACTGGTTACCGATGCCCGGAGTCTCAACTCTCTATGGAGCAGGCGAAAAGGTGGCGCTCCGGTGAGGCGCTTCTCATCGCTGCTCGACCAGATCAAGAGGTCCTCTCCGCTCAAGTACGCGCTCAGGTATTTAGCGAAGGCGGAGTGTTGGCGAACACAGCATTTGGGAGAACAGGTGATGCAGTTCTGATTCCAATGTTGGAGGCAGGTTCGAAGCACACTGGATCTGTAACCCACCCGAGCGCTATCGGAGCTGCGCTTGTTAATTCGAGCGGCGAATTCATGGGCGTTGTAATCGCAGAGGTAAACGGTTCGTACTTAGCGATCCCATCCTCGATGGCGCGCAGAGTGATCTCCCAATTCATAAACGGCAAGAAAGTTGAGGCCGGATGGCTCGGCCTTGAACTCGATACCGACTCCAAGGTGCTAGCAGTCTCACCCGGCTCACCAGCCCAGGGGGCGGGGATTCTCGTGGGCGAGCAGATCTACGCCACGGATGGCACACGCACCGCCGGGGTCGAGGCACTGTTGGCCTCCATACAGGCCCATGCTCCCGGCGATCGTCTCTCCCTAACAATCGAGCACCAAGGGCGCACACGCGAGGTCCCCGTGATCCTCGGGTCTCGGCCTGCAGACGAGGGCTCGTAGCACTCAGATCAAACGGGTAGACGCCGCGGGTAGAGCATCCGCATACCGGGCCGGCAGATGGATTTTAGGATCATTCCGCCTGAAGCGGCATTTAACGCCCTGCGGTGGGAGGATAGCGAAATGGATAATGAATCAAACCTTGAAGCAGAGTCGCCGCGAGTAGAGGACTCTGATCCCGCCCCCATCGTTCTAAGCGATTTCGATCGCGATCTATTGAACGCCCTCCAATGGGATTTCCCCATTGTGCCGAGACCGTTCGCAGCCATCGCTGAACGCTTAGGCGTAGAGGAGTCAGTTGTCCTTGAGCGCGTCAACGCCGTCAAAGAGATCGGCGTGCTTCGCCAGATGTCTGCGATTTTTGATACTCGCGCGCTTGGGTACCAGTCAGCGCTCATCGCTGCACGAGTTGCTCCAGAGCACATTGATGAAGCCGCGGCAATCATCAACGAGCACCCTGGTGTGAGCCACAACTACAAACGCAATCACTCTTACAACCTTTGGTACACACTCGCTACCCCTCCAGGTGAAGACTTTGATGCACACGTCGAGACGCTGCATCGGAGTAGTGGATCGCTCGTCACTCGCAAACTGCCAACCCTCGTGCTCTACAAAATTGGCGTAAAGCTCGATATGACTGGGAAGACAGCTGCGAATGCAAAGGCAGAGGTGCTAGCGCACGAGAAGCCAGAGCGTCGCGCTGATATGCCGGCCCCGGTTCTCTCAGACCTCGAGAGAACTGCAATCTCGGTAGTCCAGGCAGACCTCCCAGTTGTTGAGAGGCCTTTCGCCGCACAGGCCGAGGTAATTGGCTGCACAGAGGACGAGCTCCTAGAACTTCTCGCCTCATTCTTAGAGCGCAAGCTGATGCGCAGATTCGCTGCGGTTATGAATCACCGATCAGCAGGTTTCAAGGCCAATGCAATGGGCGTATGGGCTGTGCCAGAGGATCGCCTTGAAGAGGTCGGGCCACAGATGGCGGGCTTCGCAGCAGTTAGTCATTGCTACCGCCGACCGACATATGAAGACTGGCCTTACACGGTATTCACGATGGTGCATGGGCGAAGTGCTCGAGAGTGTGAAGCCACCATTGAGGCAATCCGCGATGAGACCGGCGTAGATGAGCACGCTCTTCTTTGGTCAATCAAGGAGTACAAGAAAGTACGAATTAAATACTTCACCGATGACTGGTCGGACTGGACAGCGAAGAACCTCACGGCCGCAAACAAAAGCTGAGGCTGCTAACTCTTCCTTCTCAATCTCGAGAATAGAAGCGAGCTGAGGGTCAATACTCCAAGAGCGACGACAGCGCGTCTCAACCAACTACGCGCGGGTAGCGAATCGGCAGGCTCCAACACTCCACCCCTGACTGCGTCCTCCAATGCATCCTTGCTGCTATTCCTCGGGACCCACCCTGCATCTAAGAGTTTCTTGTTGGAGATAAAGACTGGATACTGAAGATAGGGAACAACTTCAGCAGGAATTTCGCCGATCCTGAGTCGCGAGGCTCTTAGGAGAAGTCGCTCTAGAAGTTCTGCAGGCAACGCAGGTATCCATGGTCGCCCAAGTAGGTCGTCAACTGACTCCGGTGTGATTACACCATTTGCGCAGAGATTGTAGGGCCCGTCCAACCCGTTCACTATTGCAAACGAAATTGCACTAGCTACATCATCAGGGTGAACAACTTGGAGTGCGATCTCGGTTCCACGCACTCTGAGTCGCATCGGGCCAGCTAGCACTCGAGACCACATGTGATCTGCGCCGCTACCTAGAACCGGTGCGCTGCGCAGCGTTACAACGCGAATTGATGGATGATCGAAGCGCCAATCGATTAGACGCCTCTCGACCTCTGCAGCGTGAACCGCTGGAAGAAAACCTGGTACTGGTCGTATTGCTGAGTCTTCAGTTAACTCACTTGGGTTGGTCGGCCATGCTCCATAGATACTTGTTGGTACGACACGAATAATTGTTGTGACCCCGCAAGAGGCGCAAGCATCGAGCACTCGCAACACCCCGTCGATGTTGGTTCGGGCTGCGAGTTCGTCGCCATTGTGCGCATCCGCTACCCCAGCGAGATGCACAACCGTGTCAGCGCCGACCAGAAGATTCTCAAGCCCCGGGGCGAGCACATCAGCGCGAGTATGCGTTGAGCCACTCCCCGCCCCTGCTGGTTCGAGGATATCGATTCCGCGCAGACTCGTTATTGAAACATCGCTAGAGAGCCGCTTCAGCAGTGCTGTTCCGATGAAACCCGCGCTGCCGGTCACCACAACGTTATGGATCCGAGGGGCGACCGGTAATCCGTCCCCAGTCTTATCTACACTGACCATGTGAGCGACCTTCCATTTCCGATTGACCCAGACGATAACCCGAGCGATTCAGGGGCAGCCTTCGATCCATTTGGAATGCTCGGCATTCCTGGGTTCGATCCTACGCAGATGAATCTCGCGGATTTAATGCGCATTCTCCAATCCGACGGACCGGTGAACTGGGAGATTGCGAAACAGACAGCAGAGTATGTAGCACTTGACGGATCCGATGACTCCAGCATCCCATCTTCAACTGTGGCCGAACTAATTGAACTAGCCCGAATCGCAAGTGACTATGTAGCGAACGAGACCGGAGTTACCGAGGTGCTGTCTGCACCGGTCAAAGTGATCGGCGCCCCCGAGTGGGCCAGGCTGCACCTTGATTCGCTTCGAGTAGTGCTCGAGACACTTGCGACAACGTTGAGCGGATCGCTTGAGGCTGCCCAGGAAATCGACTCAGAGAATGGGCTTGCGTTCGACCCAACACTGCTCCCCCCCGAACTCGCTGGGCCGCTTAGCGCACTAGGTCTCAACATGGGGGGCGCCGATCCGTTTGGCGGCATCATGAAAATGATCGCTCCTATTCTTCTTGGCACGCAGGCCGGTTCGATGATCGGAACGCTCGCTCGCAACGCACTCGGGCGCTACGACCTACCTCTGCCCACGACGGATGCACCTGGGCCAACTTTTGTTCTCGCGAACCTCGTGAAATTTGAGAGCGAGTGGTCGATTGAACCTAGAGACCTGCGCCTCTATATCGCTCTCCACGAAGCTGTTCATACCTCCATTCGATTTAGGCCTTGGGTTCAGAGTGCGCTTGCGCGCATCTCTAACGACTATGTATCGGGATTCGATATTGACGTGGCGCGCCTAGAGGAGCAATTCGGTGGGCTAGACCCCATGAACCCTGAATCGATTGCAGCAGCGGCTGAGCAGCCGGACGCAATTCTTGGTGCGATGCGCAGCCCGAGGCAGGAGCCATCCGCTCGCGCATTGCGCTGCTTGGTAATTGCAATGGTCGGGTACGGCGACTGCATTCTTGAGCACTTAGCTAAACCGCTTCTTCCAGAGTTTGGGAAGATCCACGAAGCAGTCCGTAGGCACCGAGTCGACCAGGGAGACTCCGGGCGCTTCGTTGAGAACCTTCTCGGAATACGCCTCGACCGTGATGCAGTGCTGCTCGGGCAGAACTTCTGCTCTGGGATTGTTGAGCGGGAGGGCTATGCGGGTCTCCACCGGCTATGGGAGTCAGAGAGCATGCTCCCCACGCCCAGCGAACTCGAGGCCCCAGGACTCTGGCTGGCTCGCATTGAGTTGCAGGAGGACCCTTCGGCTTAATCCCGGCCCGTTAATCCCGGAGCTTTAAAGCAGGCGCGTTAGAGGAGAGCCTCAACCTCTTGCACCCCTCGCAGCACCTGACCATTTAACAGATATGAAGGGGTGCCTGTGATCCCAAGCATCATCGCCTCCTCTAGCGCATCAACAATTGCGTCTAGATAGCGCTGCTGAGTCATCTCCGCGAGTACCGCTACTGGGTCGAGCCCAACGTCGTTGATTAAGGGGTGAAGAACATCGCTTCTCCCGAGATCCAACCCTTCTTCCCAAGCGGCAGAGAAGAGGCGTTCATGTAGCTCCGCGTGCTTTCCCTCAGACCGCGCTACCTCGGCTGCTAAGAGTGCAGGGCGCGAACTCCAGACTCGATCAGATGCCCGGAGGGTTAAACCATCCTCTGATGCAAGCGCTTTTAAGAATCCATGCTTACCGCGTGGGCGCTCGAATCCGCCTGCAGGTATCTCTGGGTGAAGCTCATAGGCCCTCCACTCAACCTCACCACTTTCGCTACTGTCACTAGTCAGTGGGCGCGCAACCAAAAGGCGCTTAAAACCGATGTACGCAAACGGGCAGGCGTAGTCAGACCAGGAAATAATCTTCATGTTGCTATCCGCGTGTCCGCCCTGACTCTGGTCTCGAGTCGTCATCAAAATCGTCCCCCGAAATTTCGTCGTCGTCCGAATAGGGGTCGCTCTCAACAGCGCGACCGTCGTTCTCAATGGTTTCATCCACGTGCTCGACTCGACCGGCCCACGCGCCACGAGTTCGGAGCGATCCGATATACGTTGCGGTAGCGAACGCTAGACCTAATCCCAGCGCGAAATAACCCTCACGTTCGGTTAATAGATCAAGCAAAGCAACAGGGATTAAAGCCCCGACTACCCATGCCAACTGGAAGCGCGTCTCAAAACGAGCAAACGCTCTTCCGCGTAAGTGCTCGGGTCCGTCGCGCTGCAGAAGACTGTCGAATGCAATCCGCCCGCACTGTGAAGCGAGC
>CAFBOR010000004.1_pt1 | contig 16136 bp, 13 predicted proteins | sample 7269501 | NCBI WGS metagenome assembly CAFBOR01 (sample SAMEA6814120, study PRJEB35770) | freshwater metagenome | biome: Freshwater; feature: Freshwater reservoir; material: water | place: Czech Republic | collected 2017-07-26 | depth 30m m
ACCTCTTGCTGGCCGATCTGCCAAAGGTTGCTCACGAAGAAATATAGGACTACTCCAGCAGGAATATTGATGGAGATAAAAGCAAAGAAGAGGGGCATGATCTTGCCCACCATCTGCATCTGGGCGTTTACCTGCGTCTGGAAACGCATTGTCTGCTTCTGCTGGTAGAAAGCAGTGATCACAACGAGAGCGACTAATCCCCAGTATGGAAGTGCAGCCATAATGCTGTCATGCGTACTACCGGCACTGAGATGCAGGTCGAAGGTGCCGTTATTGAAGAATGGAAGCTTGTAAATAGCTTTCGGCTTGGCGTTGCAGGTGTTGACTGCGGTTGTATTGCAGATCTCATTGTAAAACGCACTAAAGCGCCCTGTTTGGGGCAGATGCTTTGGTATGTCGTTTAGCAGTCGGTATAGCGAGATGAAGATTGGCATCTGGAGAAGCAGCGGTAGGCAGCCTCCGAAGGGATTGATCTGGTTTTCTTTGTAGAAAGCCATCATCTCTTCGTTGAGCTTCTGCTTATCGTCTTTGTACTTGGCCTGGAGCTTCTTAATCTCTGGCTGGGCCTGCTGCATGGAGAGCATCGACTTGGCCTGCTTGGCCGTTAGTGGATAGACGATTAAGCGCAGCAGCATCGTCAAGAGAATGATTGCGATACCAGCGGACGGGATAACGCTATAGAAGACAGCTAGTAGGTACCCGAGGGCATTAAGAAATGACCCAAAGACGTCTCCGATGATGTTTCCAAGTATGTACAAGATCGCCTACTTAGTTGAGTTGTGTAGAGAGATTGCGGGTTCCTGCGGGGCATTTACGCCAGATCGCAGCGGTACCGGGTCAAAGCCGCCTGCATTCCATGGGTGGCAGCGGCTAATTCTTCGTATCCCCAGCCATGCTCCGCGAATTGCCCCGTACTCCTCGATGGCTTCATGGGCATAGTGCGAGCAGGAGGGCGCAAATCGGCATCGTGGCATCGCACCAGCGGATGCCCACTGATATGCCCGGATTAAGCGTCGGGCAGCTCGGGCAGCAAGGGATTGGTGCACCAACGCGCCCCGGGCTTCTTGCTGGGTTTCGTGATGCGTTTCCTGATGGGTTTCTTGATGTAAAAAAGAGGTTGTATGACTAAATGTCATGCCTCGCCCCTAAGTCCTCGAAAAGTCTCCGTTAGGGCGACCTCGATCTGAGTCTTGCTCATGCGTACTGCCTCTGGTCTAGCGGCGATGAGGTATGCGGAGCCCGGAACAAGCTCTTTCTCAAGCTCTCGAACGACCGCTCGAAGCCGTCTTCGCAGCCGATTTCGTGTTGGTGCATCGCCGACACGTTTCCCGAGAGCATATGCAACCCTAGGAGGTGACTCCCCATGTCCACCGATACGCCGCACCGAGAGTGCTGCGCTGCGGCGGGATGGGGAACGCGCGAACGCGACGAATGTCGCATGGTCGCGGATACGCCAGATCAGGCCGAGAGCCGCGAACGGCCCCGCGCACGGCGGGCCCTGATCACTGCGCGGCCACCACGGGTACGCATTCTGATGCGAAAACCATGGGTTTTACTGCGCTTACGGGTATTGGGCTGGAAGGTCCGCTTCATGCATGGCCTCTTCGGTGTAGAAGGTTGATCCCCCGATAACTCACGATGAATGGCGAGTCGTATTCGAGGGCGTAGACGAGGCGAAATCATACGCATGATTGGGCGCGCTGCGCAACGTGGAGCAATATGAGTTTTCCACAGACGCAGAAAATGAGGTGGCCGGGTCAATACCACATTTCTGGGCTGGGGACAACCTCGGAAACTCGCTCGGGTAGCGGCTCTCCGAGGTTATCCACCGTTCGCTATTCCGCCGCTGGTTTGCTACGTTCGGCCCCCGGGGTAATCCAGGGTGGCGCCTCCAGCGCAGACCTGTGGAGAGTCTCACAATGACATTTGGGGATTTAAGTCTAGAAAATGCGCAGCATCGGGGGTTCTCCGTTGCGCTACTCAATGACTTCTAGAGCACTTCTGGCCCACTTCTGGCCAGAGAATAATTAGCCAAGAGTTAAGTATCTACAGAGAATATTTGGGGAGAGGGTCGCAGCAGCGATTCTCGCAGGTGGTGAATAACTCGGGTGGGGCATTTTGGACGGCGTGGAGATTGCGATGACACAGGCAGAGGAGCTCTGGGCAATAGGTGCTGCTGCTGTGCGCGCTGAGCTCAAAGACGCCACCTGGAATGCCTGGTTCCGCGAGGTTAGAGCCGTCTCCTTCGATGGTGAAGTGCTTACCCTCTCGGTCCCAAGCGGAGTGGCGCGTGAGAAACTTCGCAGCAACTACACCGGCCTGCTGACCTCGCTTCTCCAAGAGGCGACCGGGGAGGAGATCGAGGTTGAGTTAATCGTCTCCACTCCAGATCGAATAGAGCAGTCGATAACGCTCGATGAGACACTCTCGCTCCATTACGACAATCCATCTAGGGGCCCTGCGCGTAGCAACCCGCTTGGGGATAACCAGGGGCGAGCGCAACAGCAGTCCTCAGATTCGGGCTCTTCAAATTCGGGCGCCTCGGACGCAGGCGGCCGGGGAGAGAACCAGGCCCAGTGGGCCTCGCTCAACCCGCGTTATACCTTCGAGCATTTTGTAATCGGGGCCTCAAATCGCTTTGCCCATGCAGCGGCTCTCTCAGTAGCCGAGAATCCTGCTCGTTCCTACAACCCATTATTTATCTATGGGCCAGCCGGGCTCGGCAAGACTCACCTCCTCCACGCAATCGGCAACTACGTGCGCGACGTGCACAAGTTGCAGCGTGTTCGGTATGTATCAACCGAGACTCTGATGAATGAGTTTGTCGATTCAATTAGGTCCAATACCTCTAACGCATTTAGGCGCCGATATCGCGAGGTTGAGGTGCTTCTGGTTGACGACATTCAGTTCTTGGAGCGCAGCCAGCAACTTCAAGAAGAGTTCTTCCATACTTTTAACTCGCTCCACGCTGCGGGGAATCAGATTGTTATCTCCTCTGACCGCCCACCCAAGCAGATTCCCCGCCTAGAGGATCGACTTCGAACTCGCCTTGAGTGGGGTTTGATCACAGATGTCTCGCCCCCAGAGTTCGAGACCCGGCTCGCAATTCTGCGGATGAAGGCTGAGTCGGAGAACCTCGCAGGTCTTCCCCCGGAGGTTCTGGATTTCATTGCGTCAAATATCTCAGACAATGTTCGCGAATTGGAGGGCGCACTCATCCGAGTTGCTGCATACTCAAGCCTGAATCGCTCCCCCCTAACCGAGGAGATCGCTAAGCAGGTTCTCCATGACATCCTTCCCCCAACCAAGCCGAGGGTAATTACCCCCGCATTAATCCTTGATGAGACAGCCAAGATGTTTGGTTTCCCTGTTGAGGACCTATGCGGACGCTCACGCCGTCGGCCTCTAGTGATGGCTCGCCAGATCGGAATGTACGTATTTCGAGAGATGACTGACTACTCGTACCCCCGCATCGCTGAGGAGTTCGGCGGGCGCGATCACACCACGGTGATACACGCCGTGGAGAAAATTAAGGGCTTGTTGACTGAGCGACACACGGTATTTGACCAGGTCAACGAGCTAATGGGGAGAATCAGATTGGGTACCGGTGGATAAACCTGTGGATTGCTGTGGACAACGCTGCTCTCGCGGTGGGCAACCTCTAGGCACCCCTCACCACTACCCCGCAAAGCGCGCGACCCTGTGGATAACTAACAGGGGTTAAGAAACCCGCATGACCTGCGGTGATGTGCAGTTATGCACAATCCACAGGCCCTACTACTACTACAACCATCATCAACAAATAAAAGTGTGTGGAGGAGACAAGTGAAATTTAGATGCGAACGTGACACCTTGGCCGAGGCAATCAGCATCACGCAGAGGGCAGTTGCTGCTCGAAGCGGTGCGATGCCTGTCCTGTCAGGAATCAAGGTAACTGCTGCCGATGACACCATCGAGTTGGTTGGATCCGACCTAGATCTAACGATCCGGGTGCGCATTCCAGCTCAAGTTGATTCGCCTGGGGTCTCGGTTGTTCCAGCCAAACTCTTCGACGGACTCACAAGCAGATTGAAGCCAGGTGCGGTGACATTTGAAGTCACAGGTGATGACGCCAAGATCTCAGGTGGCCCGGCACAGGTAAGCGTGCGCCTACTGCCAGCTGATGATTTTCCAAAGGTCGGCTCCCCAGAGGGAACAAGCGTAAGCGTGGAGGCCGGACCTTTTGCCGAGGCACTGCGCCAGGTAATACCCGCAGCATCCAAAGATGATGCTCGACCGATACTCACAGGTGTTCTTCTCGCCGCGACCGCCACAGGGCTCCGCCTTGTAGCTACGGACTCCTATCGCCTAGCAGTGCGCGATCTACCTGGAGTTGGGCTTCTTACCGAGGGCCAGAAAGTGCTGGTCTCTGCAAAAGGGCTCAACGAGGTACAGCGCGTATTTGGTACCGGATCAATCACCGTCACACTCGGTGAGCGCGAGGTTGCTTTTGCCTCCGAGGACCGCTCGGTAGTTACCCGACTCATCGATGGGGACTTCCCAAATTATGAGCAGCTGATCCCAGATGGCTACCCAAACCGCTTGATCGTCGCGAAGGATGCGCTTGAGGAAGCGGCTCGACTCATGCAGATTGTTGGGGAAGGACGCGACTCGACACCGGTTCGCCTCACGATGAGCAGCGAGGGTCTTGAGTTATCCGCAAGCGCACAAGAGCGAGCAGATGCGAAGGAGACCATCGAGGCAAAGTTTGAAGGAACAGACATGAGTGTCGCCTTCAATCCGCAGTTCTTACTCGATGGACTAGCAGCGATAGGTGGCGAGGAAGCACTTCTCGAGACCGTAGATCCGCTTAAGCCTGCGACTCTTCGCTCGACATCAGAGACTGGCGGAGACTTCCTCTATCTCCTGATGCCGGTGCGGATCTCCTAAACACTCGACGTGCGTCTCGCCCGTTTATGGCTCACCGACTTTCGGTGCTACGAGTCACTTGATCTATCCCTGCCCTCTGGCTGCACTGTTATTACTGGCGCCAATGGGCAGGGAAAAACAAGCCTCCTTGAAGCTATTGACTGGATCGCTACAGGGAGATCATTTAGGGGTGTCGCCGATAGTGCGCTAGCTCGTGCTGGTAGTGATGCGGCGATTGTTCGTGTCGACGCGATGCGCGGTTCGGGTGTCGTACGCGTTGAGGCCGAGATCCGGGCGAGTGGTCGAAACCGGATACTTGTAAACGGGCAGCCGCTAGCTAAGCGAAGAGATCTGGGTGACTCGGTCCGCGCGACCATTTTCTCTCCCGACGATCTCGAGTTAATAAAAGGCGGGCCTTCACAACGCCGCGGATTCATTGATGATTTACTCTCGCAGAGCGCGCCGCGTTACGAAGTAGTTAGATCTGATTACGATCGTGTTCTTAGACAGAGAAATGCGTTACTTAAAGGTGGGGTTCGCGACACAGATGCGCGCACAACGCTCGAGGTATTCGATACCCAACTCGCTCAAACCGGGTCCCAGTTAATTCGCGCACGACTACGCCTAACCGATCGCCTGCTCCCAGCAATCTCTCAGGCATACGCAGACCTGGCTCGCGAGGAGCCCGCTGTCCGGGCGCGCTACGAGGTCGAGTGGAGCCAATCGACCCTCACGGATGACGCCAAGGAGATTGAGGAGGAGATCCTCAAATCACTAATAGTTATGCAGGCTAAAGAGATAGAACGCGGCGTGACCCTGGTGGGTCCCCACCGGGACGACTGGAGAATTGAATTACACGGTCTCGAGGCTCGCTCCACTGCATCGCAGGGGGAGCAGAGGAGTCTGGCGCTAGCCCTGAGGTTGGGCGGGCACAGGGTGGTTACAGAGGTTCTAGGGGAGGAGCCACTGCTGCTTCTCGATGATGTGTTTAGCGAGTTGGACCCTGCTCGCTCCGAGGCACTGGTAGCTAACCTCCCCAAAGGTCAGACCCTCCTAACGACCGCAAGCCTCCTCCCGGATGGTGTCAAGGCGGATCGTTGGCTTCGGGTCGAATCTGGAAGGGTGAGCGAGGTTGAGTGACGGGAATTCAAGAGGTAGGGGCAGGAATCGTGAGCCCCAGAGCGTCTCCGATGTTCTAGGAGCAGTCGGGCGTGATCTCGGCGCCGATGACCCACACAAGATCGGGGCGATTAGTGATTCGTGGAGTGAAATTCTCGGAGAGGAACTAAGCGAGCACGTTCAATTCGTCTCCCTTCGAGAAGGCGTGCTGGTTTTAGGCGCAACGCAACCCGAGTGGGCATCGCGCGCGCGTTTCGAAGGCGCGCGAATAGCTCAGGAAGTAAATACTCGCAATGGAGCCGGATCCGTTCTCGATGTGAAGGTCCGGGTCCTAAGGGTTGATCCCAGAGCCGGTTAGTCCGCAGGGGAGATGGTGTTGAGGGGAGATGGTGTTGAGGGGAGATGGTGATGAGAATTTAAGGCGCTGCGCGCGACAAAAATGTTCGCTCAAAAGTGCACCTAAATTTGGTACGAACCAGGAGCAAAAAATATGTGATGGATGCTTAAATTAGCGATCCATCAGTTGCACACAAATCCCTTTAAATGATCACCGGAAACGCAGGTAATTGTCCCTGGTTTCTGATAAGGTTCCTGAAGTCGAAAAACCCTCTCTGACCAGCACTTTCGCGTGTTTTCACCACGTTGTTCTGATCGCTGAGAGGGCTCGATTCGAACTCAATTTCCGACCCATTTTTCGACAGGTGTTTATAGGGACTTTCTAAGGCCCAAACTCACCCCCAATCCAACCCCTAATCAACTCCGAAGAGGTGTTTCACGAGTGGCATACGCCGCGAAGGATATTACGGTTCTAAAAGGTCTCGAGCCCGTGCGCGAGCGACCCGGTATGTACATCGGCTCGACCGGTATCTCCGGGCTTCATCACCTTGTCTATGAGGTAGTGGATAACTCCGTCGATGAGGCAATGGCTGGTCATGCCAATCGCATCGATGTCACGCTTCTGGCCGACGGTGGTTGCCGCGTCTCAGACAACGGTCGTGGCATTCCGGTAGACGCACACCCTGAAGACCCAAAGAAATCAGCTGCAGAGATTGTTCTTACTGTGCTGCATGCCGGCGGAAAATTTGGTGGAGAGGGATACAAGATCTCAGGCGGACTCCACGGAGTGGGCGTCTCAGTTGTGAATGCACTCTCTAGCCGTCTCGACCTCGAGATCCACCGAGATGGCGGCAAGTATGAGATGACCTTCAAGAATGGTGGCAAGCCCACTGGCCCTCTTAAGAAAGTTGGCGACTCTAAGAAGACCGGCACAACTGTCACTTTCTGGGCGGATGGAACAATCCTTGAGGAGACAGAGTTCCGGGCGCAGACACTTATTGAGCGCCTCCGTGAGATGGCATTCCTCAATAAGGGTCTAGAGATCCGCTTTCGCGACGAGCGCCCTGAGCCACCGCTCGACCAGATATTCAAATTCAGTGGTGGAATCGTCGATTTTGTGCGCCACCTGAATACCACGAAGGAGCCGATCTTTAAGAAGGTTGCTTCTTTCGAGGACGCGGTGGGCACAAGCATTGTCGAGGTTGCGATGCAGTGGAATACGGGATACCACGAAGGAATCCATTCATTTGCAAACAACATCGCAACAACCGAGGGCGGTATGCATGAAGAGGGCTTCAAGAAAGCTCTCACCAACGCGGTCAACAAATACTCTCGCAACAAAGGTTTTCTAAAAGAGAAGGATGTAAACCTTCAAGGCGAGGACATTCGAGAGGGCCTAACCGCAATCATCTCTGTACGCCTTACAAACCCACAGTTTGAGGGCCAGACAAAGACGAAACTCGGTAACACTGAGATGCGCTCTCTCGTTGAGAAGTCAACGAACGAGCGTTTTGGTGACTGGCTTGAGGAGAACCCCTCCGAGGCCAAAGCAATAGTCATGAAAGCAACCCAGGCATCGCGTGCACGTTTAGCGGCGCGCCAGGCTCGTGATCTAACGCGCCGACGTTCACTGCTTGAGTCTGCATCTATGCCAGGAAAACTCGCAGACTGCTCCTCTAAAGACCCGTCACTCTCCGAGCTCTTCATTGTGGAGGGAGATAGTGCCGGTGGATCTGCGAAGCGTGCTCGTAATCCAGAGTTCCAGGCGATCCTTCCGATTCGCGGAAAGATTCTCAACGTTGAGCGCTCGCGCCTCGACAAGATGCTTAAGAACGAAGAGATCCAAGCGCTTATCACTGCATGTGGAACAGGTATCGCGGAGGAGTTCAACAAGGACAAGCTCCGCTATCACAAGATTGTGTTGATGTCCGATGCTGATGTTGACGGATCACACATCCGCACACTTCTGCTCACGTTCTTTTACCGGCAGATGCCCGAGGTCGTAATTGCTGGGCATATCTACATTGCTCAGCCACCGCTATTCCGAGCCGATCTCGGTAAAGAGCGCCACTACCTTAAAGATGAGGCCGCTCTGAACGCATTTGAAGCGGCCCACCCAGGGCGTCGCATCGAGACGAGCCGATTCAAAGGTCTCGGCGAGATGGACTGGCAAGAGCTCGGCGCAACCACGATGGGGGCCGATACACGTACCCTCCTGCAGGTCTCAGTCGAGGAAGCAGCCATCGCAGATGAAGTGTTCTCAACCTTGATGGGTGAGAACGTAGAGGCCCGCAAGGGATTTATTCAGTCGAATGCCCAAGACGTGCGGTTCCTTGACATTTAAGGGCACACGCTCAAACCGATCAACGCAGCGCCAATTAGCGCGAGGCAAAGAGGAGAACCATGCCTGAGGGCGTGCAGCAAACATTTGGAAACGTAGAACCAATCTCGATTCAAGACGAGATGGAGCGATCATTCCTCGAGTACGCCATGTCCGTCATTACATCGCGCGCGCTTCCAGATGCCCGCGACGGGCTCAAGCCTGTTCAGAGACGAATTCTTTACGGGATGTACGACGCCGGACTTCGCCCAGACCGTCAGCACAAAAAGTGCGCGAATACCGTCGGGCAAGTAATGGCGTATTACCACCCCCATGGTGACCAGGCGATCTACGACGCTCTTGCCCGCATGGCCCAAGACTTCTCTCTCAGATATCCACTAGTTGATGGTCACGGAAACTTTGGTTCTCCAGACCCCAACGATCGCCCAGCTGCCGCGCGTTATACAGAGGCTCGCCTCGCAACGCTTGCAATGCAGTTACTCGGCGACATCGATGAAGACACTGTCGACATGATCGCTACCTACGACGGCGGAACCGTTGAGCCTGCAGTACTCCCAGCGCGCTACCCAAATCTTCTAGTTAATGGAGGTGGCGGAATCGCGGTAGGAATGGCGACCAATATTCCTCCCCACAACCTCGGCGAGATCATTGATGCGGCGCTGCACGTTGTCGATAACCCAGAGGCAACTGCTGATGACCTCATGGCATTTGTAAAGGGCCCAGACTTCCCAACAGGTGCGCTAATCCTCGGAACAAGCGGGATTCGCGACTGCTACCGAACTGGTCGCGGATCGATCACGATGCGAGCCGTAGCGGAGATCGATGAAGGAAAGAAGGGCGATCAGAGGATCGTCGTTACTGAGGTTCCCTACCAAACATCCGTCGAGGTAATTGGTACGAAGATCGCTGAGTTAGTAAACGACCGACGCATTGAGGGAATTCGTGATGTGCGTAACGAGTCAAGCGGTGTAACAACTCGCCTTGTAGTTGAGTTGAAGCGTGATGCAAATGCACAGGTAGTGCTGAATCAACTCTTTAAGCACACCCCGATGCAGACAAACTTCGCGGCCCACATGCTTGCACTTGTCGATGGAGTACCGCGCTTGCTCACCCTTGATGCTGCAATCAAGGTCTATGTTGAGCACCAGGTTGAGGTTATAACTCGCCGCACGTCATTCCGACTCCGTAAAGCACAGGACCGTGCTCACATCGTTGAGGGTCTTGTTCGAGCACTCGGCATGATCGATGCGATTATTGCTTTGATTCGCGCGAGTGACGATGACGAGGGTTCGCGCACTGGATTAATGGCGACACCATTTGATTTCAGCGAGGTGCAGGCCAACCATATTCTTGAGATGCCACTTCGTCGCCTCTCCCGTCTACCGGGTGAGCGCCTTCGTGATGAACTCGCCGAACTTCAACTTACAATCGCAGACCTCGAGTCAATCCTTGCCGACGAGGGGCGCAAGCGAGAGATCATTAAGTCTGAACTAACTGCGGTGCGCGATAAGTTTGCCGATGAGCGTCGCTCGCAGATAACGATTGACACCGGAAACCTTGAGGACCTTGACCTAATTGAGGACGAAGAGGTAATTGTTGTCCTCACCAACAAGGGCTACATCAAGACGGTTGCGGCGGATGCATTCCGCAAGCAGGCTCGAGGTGGTCGGGGAGTGCGCGGGCAAGCACTTAAGGATGGAGACTTTGTCTCGCACCTTCTAACGAGCACCATGCACTCGTATTTACTCTTCTTCTCTAACCGCGGAAAGGTCTACCGCCTACGCGCTCATGAGATCCCGATGAAGGAGCGCACTGCCCGCGGTACCGCGGTCGTAAACCTCATTGCACTTGGCCCAGACGAGAAGGTTCAAGCAGTCATTGATACGCGTACCTACGAAGACGGCACCTTCCTCTTCTTCGCAACGAAGCAAGGTCAGGTAAAGAAGACCAAGATGGGAGAGTACGACTCATCTCGCCGAACAGGTTTGATTGCAATCAACCTCAAGGACGACGATGAACTCGTTGGGGTTGTGCAGACCACTGGCGACGAAGACATCTTTATGGTGTCCCGTAGCGGTATGACGATTCGGTTCCCCGAGTCAGAGGTGCGTCCGTTGAGCCGTGGTGCTGCAGGCGTTCGAGGTATGAAGCTTAAGAATGCCGATGACGCAGTGGTCTCGTGTGATGTTGCACGCGATGATGCAGTGATGCTCTTCGTCAGTGCATCTGGGCATGGCAAGCGAACCAAGCTCGAGCGCTTTAATGCACAGGGGCGTGGTGGGCAAGGCGTCCGAGGAATGAGAGTTACTGCAGGCCGTGTCGGGGTTGTGGCCGCCTTTACAGTGCTTACCGACGATGAGATTCTCGTATTCTCATCGACCGGCAACGTCGTTCGTTTGGCAGCCAAAGAGATCTCATCTCAGGGGCGAGACGCAACCGGCGTGAAGGTCTCCTCTGTAGGTGAAGGTGAGACGGTGGTTGCTGTTGCCCTGGTGCTCGAGGCGTCTGACGACGAGGACTGAGGTTTGTAATGGCTCGATCGGGTAAGTCAGTCACCACTGGGGACGCCATGCCCGATCGCAGCCAGTTGATCGATGTCGACCCTGAGCGCCGGCGATATGAGATTCGAAAAGTGGACCTATGGTCTGTGGTCCGTACCGCCCTGCTCTTTAACCTCGCCGGGCTAGGGGTCATAGTCGTCGCAGGAGTGGTTATTTGGCTTCTCGCTGCGGCACTCGGTGCGATCTCAGGCCTCGAGGACTTCCTTGGGAGCCTGCTCTCTGCTAAGGACTTTAAATTTGCCTCACTCCAGATACTTGAGGGATTTATCCTCTTAGGCCTCATAATGGTTGCTATCTCAACCATTCTTGTGACGGTTGCGACCTCGATCTACAACCTCTTCGCCGAGCGACTCGGCGGAGTAGCGCTGATTCTCGTCGAAGAGTACGACGAGTAGCGCAGACCCGAGTACCTCGGTAGGGGTGCTGATAACCTCCTAAATTCCTAAGCGGGGCTATAGCTCAGTCGGTTAGAGCGCACCCCTGATAAGGGTGAGGTCGCTGGTTCGATTCCAGCTAGCCCCACTGGCCGTTGTGGTCTGAGAGAAGAACGAGGTTGAGGCGGCCATTTGGCCGCCTCTCTTCGCGCAGTGGTCCTTTGAGCCGAGGCGTCGTTATGCTCAAGGGCATGCGCGCAAGTCGTGCCTTTAGGCGCAGCCTCATTGTTGTAGTGGTAGCAGCGATTGCCGGCGCGTTGGTTCGCGTTCAAGGCAAGGGGAGCGTTGCTCCAACAATTGGCGGATGGCGTCAACTATCTGGTCCTAACTTCCGTTGAGCACCGTATTGCTTGTAGGGGTCGGCGCCCTCGGTGCTCGGGCAGGTCGCCAACTCGGTGCTACACCCGGCGTCGATCGAATACTTGTCGCAGATAGACGTGCAGATCGCGCTGAGGCTCTGCGTAAATTTCTAGGTGCTAAAGCGGAGACGGTTGAGTGGAGCGCGAGAAGGCCACTCCCGCCGGGAGTAGATGCTGTTGCTTGTGCACTACCTGCAGGCGACGATGTTCCGTTGGTGATCGCTGCAATTGAATCAGGCGTTCCGATCGCCACAAGCGGGGATAATCAAGAGAGCATCGCGACGCTGCTTCGCCTCAACGATGAAGCACTCGCCAGTGGAGTAGCAGTGCTCGCAGGGTGCGGGCTCGCTCCAGGGCTATCTGATGTACTCGCCGCTCACGCCGCAACGCTCCTAGACAGTGTTGACGAGATTCACGTCGCTCGTGCGGGTGTTGCGGGGCCAGATAGTGAGGCCTCGATGCGGAGGCTTCACAGTGAGCGCCCTACTGAAGTAATTGGCGGCGTCATGAGCGAGGTCCGCCGGCGAAGCACGCATGAATTAATTTGGTTTCCTGAGCCGGTTGGAGACAAAGAGTGTGAACTGATCGGCGCCGGCGTAGGTTTGCTCCACAAGTCCTTTCCATCGGCTGATCGAATCACAATGCGCGCCGTCGAACCGGAGTCGCGGTCAACGGGATGGTTTCGTAGAAATGATCCAGGCGGTAACTGGGGAGCGACGCGCGTCGAGGTATGGGGGCGCATAGGGATTGCACGGGTTCCAGTTATTTACGGAGCCGTTGGGCGTACTGCCACCATGGGGGGCGCAGTACTTGGGGTCGCAACTGCACTGTTAGTTGGTGCGGTTCCGGAGATCGGAGCCGCGCAGCCAGGGGTAAGTGGGCTTGCGAGTTGCGTCGTGCCCGAGGCTTTCCTCGCCGAGTTGGAGCGTCGTGGAGTTAGCGCAGCGAAGTTTGAGGGTGTACCGGTCGCTTAATCGTTGCTTAGCAAACCGCTACTTAACAGCTGCTCGAACAGTTTCACTAAGCGCCTCAAGCGATATCCCCTGCGAACGGGCGCGCCCTAAGACGTGGCAGAGCAGTGGTGCATTTGTACGAGCCCCGCTGGAGTGTGCTGCAAGGCCAGCTAATTCGAGCAGGACCTCTGCCTCTGATTCACTAACAGAGATGCTCTGCGAATCAATTCCGTGAGCCTCTCCGATCTGCTTTGTTACATCGTCAATCCAAGCCATTGGTCTCCGTTGCAGAGTAGACGGCTTCTAAATGCCGATTTCTAAATGGGAACTCCTCTAATGAGATATGCCAGCCGCAGTTTCATCGGATGACGGGTCGACTTTTCGCGCCTTATCTACAAGGAGTTCAGGCTTGCGCTGCTCGTCAGATTCAAGTTCATAAACAAACTGATACGCAAAGAGCGTGGGGCGAACATCAAGAGCAATCTTGTCGAGAATCTTTATAAATCGCCCCGCCTTTCCTTCGGTATCTCCGCTTGCAGTCCCTCGATCTAGAACTTCCAACGGAAGACCAATGTAATGGCGTCGCTTTACCCTGAGTCCGCTAGATCCAATTAACCGTTCAAAACTTGAGCGCGTAAAGAATCTGAGGTGGGTGCGATCCAGTATCCCTCTGCGGTCATAATCGAAGGTGCCAAATAGGACTCGGGTGCGCGGGTACCAGTGTGCAAAGTTGGGAACACTGACGATCAGGGACCCACCAGGGGCCAAGTATCCACGCATTTCGGCTAGCAGAGCACTTGGGTTTCTTACATGCTCAACAACATCCGCGGCGAGTACTACATCAAACTTGCCGGTTACTTCTGCGGGGATTCCTTGGTCTAGATCAGCCTGTACGAATAGATCGACGTTCTCCCTAACTCCAGGAGACTCCTCAAGGTCAACCCCTACGACTTCGTGCCCAACGGAGCGCAGTTCGGCTGCAATATTTCCATCTGAGCAGCCAATGTCTAAGACCCTCCCAGGTTTCTGGTTCTCCATCCAGGAGAGAATGCGAGCGTGAGAGGTGTCGTCAGCGGTTTTGCGTTCGTACGCTTCACTTGCCTCCGAGAGGTTCTCGCCACTGCCAAATCCGGCACGGTGAAGTCGGTACCTAAGCGCGTGTCGACTGATGTCTTTTGCGTACCCAAGTCCGTTTACGTAGCAAACTTCATCCCCGTAATAGGTGGGTATGGGGATTTCACTGATTCGCTTCCCGGCCTCCAAGAACTGGAGAATGATTTGAGTATCAAAGTCGAATCCGTTGGAGTTTTTCTGAAAAGCAATCTCTTTTAATGCTGCAACGCTGTACGCACGGTATCCGCTATGCCACTCGGATAGCTCTGCTCCTGTAAGCGCGTTCTCAAATTTTGTCAGAATCCTGTTTCCAAAATATTTATACATAGGCATGCCGCCTTTTCGAGCAGCACCTGGCTCAAGCATTCGAGAGCCAAATACTGCATCACTCTCTCCGCTCTCTAACGGGGCAACCATCTCTGGGAGTAGTTCGGGCGCATATTGGCCATCCCCGTGCAGCAAGACAACAATGTCTAGGTTCTTCTCAATCGCCCATTCGTAGCCAACTTTTTGGTTTCCTCCGTACCCGAGGTTCTGTGGCTGCTTGACCACCGTCAATGGAAGGTCATCACGGACCTGGCGGTAGCCCATGCCTACCAAATATGTTGAGTCCTGACTGCCGTCGTCACTAACAAGGACTTCGGCAATACGATTAGTGAACTCCCGAGGAATGCGATCGAGCACCCGTGCAAGCGTCGTCGCGGCGTTATACGCGACGACAAGAATTCCTATTCGAGGCTCGTTCTGCATGTTCCCCCATTTGTTCATCAGTGCCATGGAGATTCTCGGCACGTAGGAATTCCTGAGTCTATGGTGGAAAATTCCTGAGCGCTAGGGGGTAGTTGGGCCTATTTACAAGACCCAAGTTTAAGGTCTGGGCCAGCTCTCTTGAGGTTGCCCGGAACAGGACGATTCATCCGAGCGGGCTTTTTCATAGCCCACGGGCACCTAAAGTCTCTGCATTATGACTTTGCCTCTAGATGGGATTGGATCCCAGGAACAGACTCCTAGCAAGGCCCAGAGGGGTAGCGATCAAAAACGCTTCTTTCGTGCCTGCGCTATTGGTGGAGCGTTAGGCCTAATTGTCTTTCTATTGGTGATTTTCCTAAATCACGGCAAGTTTTTTGCTTCGTCATTTGTCTCAGGGTTCTATGAAACGCAGGCAAGGTCTCTTCGCCATCTTCGTTTCGATGTTCCACGGGGCTCACTTGGAATCGAAGCGTTTGAAATTGGCGGCAAGTCATATATGTATTTTGGGCCATGGCCTTCATTAATCCGTATGCCACTAATGGCGTTGTTCCCTGGAATGTCGGGTCAGTGGGTTAACCCTTCGATGCTGCTCGCATTGCTCGTTGCGTTGGTTTCAACTTCACGAATTGCTTGGAAAATTCGCAACATCGTCAATGGCGACTCACCGGTCAGCCGAATTCAACAATGGGGAGTAGGAGTATTTACCTTCTCAATTGCTGGTGGCTCCGTATTCTTATTTCTCACAAGCCAAGCCTGGGTTTACCATGAGGCCGAAATATGGGGAGCTGCAGCCGCGCTACTCGCGTTTGACGCAATATTTTCATTTGTGCTGCAACCGCGTGGATATCGATTGGCGCTGGCTTCTGGATTTGCGACGATTGCTGTGCTCTCAAGGCCCTCTGTGGGATTTGGTCCGCTTTTCACAATTGGGATTATTGGCTTCGCGTCGTTGCTCCCCCTCACAAGACGCTTTTTCGGTTTGGAGAATGTCTTCAGTCCGACGAAGCCCTTTCGATGGGTTATGCGCACAACTACCGCTGCAGTAGTTCCCGCTGCGATCTATATATTCGTGAATCATGCAAAGTTTGGGACCTGGCTGGTATTTCCAAGCGATAAGCAGGTCTTCTCTCGGGTAAGCGTTTATCGAAGATCGATGCTCGCCGACAACGGAAATAGCCTCTTCGGCTTTAAATTCTTTACAACTGCTTTTGTTCAGTACATCAGGCCAGACGCAATTAGTTTCTCTCGCCTCGTCCCCTTTA
>CAFBOR010000005.1_pt1 | contig 15012 bp, 17 predicted proteins | sample 7269501 | NCBI WGS metagenome assembly CAFBOR01 (sample SAMEA6814120, study PRJEB35770) | freshwater metagenome | biome: Freshwater; feature: Freshwater reservoir; material: water | place: Czech Republic | collected 2017-07-26 | depth 30m m
AGACCGTCGGGTGGATTGATAACAACAACGCCAGGAGAGTTCTCGACGATAAATACGACAGGTACTAATACCTCATCGCCGTTTATTGACACGACCATTAAAGCCGAGGCTGGATTATCCTCAACCGCAACCACCGGCCCGAGCAAGGCACCTGATATATCTCGCACCTCGGCCCCAACAAGTTCGTGAACCCAGATGACATTCTCGCCATCCTCAAGCTCTGAAGCGTCTAGTGGGTCCGCCATAACAAACTCGCCTAGGAGTTCCTCGGCTGCTGTGCGGTCCTTTATCTCCTTGAAACTAAGCAGCCATCTATCCTGATGCGGCCGCGAGGCTGAGACCGTGAGCGATCGAGATCCGGTATGGAGTATCGCTCCGGGGGCTACGCGCTCAGTGCGATCTGAGATGAGCGCAAAAGCAACCTCGCCTTTGAGTCCATGAGCGCGACCTATGCGCCCAACCTGGAGACGTCCAATGGGATCTGACGTCGATGCGTCGTCCCTAGGCATTGCTGCTACTCGAGAACGTCGACGGTGGTCTTAACACCATCTGCGGCACCCGCGGCTCGCGCCAATTGACGCATTGCCTGAATGACGCGACCACGCTTACCGATGAGTCGACCCATGTCGTTTGAGTCTGCTGCGATGAGCAACTCGACTACCTCGCCACGCTGCTTAGCCGTAACATCGACTGCATCGGGCGACTCGACAATGGATCGTGCTACGTAGTCAACAACGGCCTTAGCGGTTCCGCCCTCGATGCTGTTCCCGGGTCCGCCAACTTCGTCCTCAAGAAAGTTCCCTGAGTCCGAGGAGTTCTCCTCGATGCGGTTTCCAGGTCCAGCTACTTCATCCTCAAAATCTGAGCTCACTCGGAGACCTCTGCTGCTGCATCCTCAGCGACTTCTTCTGTCGCCTCTTCAGCAACCTCTTCTGCGGCAGACTCTGCTGCAGCTTTCGCAGCCTCAGCGGCGGCCTTAGCCTCGGCAGCCTTTGCGGCAGACTCTGCTGCAGCATTAGCAGCGGCCTCTGCCTTAGCAGCCTCGTCCTTAATGGCGCGTGCCTTGGTGGTTCCAAGCTTGCGTGCCTTTGCGGTACGCGTTGCAAGAGTTGGGTTAGGCGATGCTGCCTCGAACTCTGCCCATAGGCCAGTTCCGATTAGCAACTTGTGAACCTGCTCCGTTGGCTGTGCGCCCTTGCGCAACCAACCAAGAGCCTTGTCGTTATCAATGGCAAAGACTGATGGGTCCTTGCGCGGCTCGTACTGGCCGATGATCTCGATATAACGACCGTCTCGCGGGGAACGGGAGTCGGCTATGACGACGCGGTACGTGGGTTGTTTCTTCTTGCCCACTCGCATCAGACGAATTTTGACGGCCACGTGCTGGTTTCCTCTTCGTTGGGAGATCATGTGTATTACAGATCAGGTTTATTACGGGTAGATCACTTCGGGCTAACTACTGGCTAACTACTGGCTCACTTCTGGATCACTATCTCGAATTGCGTCTTCCCCGATTTCTCAGGGAGCAACTCTGTCAGCCTTAGCCGACGAAGGCGTCAGGCTAGCGGGTCTAGCCCCTCCAAGGCACGCCGGAGCGCTTAGAAGCCCAAATCCCTTGGCTTCTACCTACCCGGGAGTACCTACCCGGACTACCTTCCCGGCATCCCAGGTATCGGGAGCCTGGGCTTCTTCCCCTGAGACATCGACTTCATCATCTGCTGCACTGTCTTGAACTGCTTCAGGAGGGCATTTACCTCTTGAGTGCTTGTTCCCGAGCCCTTAGCTATGCGTGAGCGCCGAGATCCATTGATTACTGATGGGTCGCGTCGCTCCTCAGTTGTCATCGACCTAATGATGGCCTCAACTCGCCCCAGTTGGCTCTCGTCGACCTCGGCACCCTTGAGTTCTTTGGGCACCCCGGGGAGCATCTTCATGATGTTCCCTATTGGCCCCATCTTGCGAACCTGCTGCATCTGATCGAGAAAGTCGTCGAGGGTGAACTGCCCCGAGCGCATTTTCTCCTCGGTTGCTTGCGCATCCTCTGCGCTAAACGCGGCCTCTGCCTTCTCGATGAGGGAGAGGACATCCCCCATCCCAAGGATTCGACTGGCCATTCGATCCGGGTGGAAGGGCTCAAAATCTTCGAGAGTCTCGCCGGTACCAACATAAATAATCGGCTTGCCAACAACAGCTTTTACGGAGAGCGCCGCACCGCCTCGAGCATCACCATCAATCTTGGTGAGGATCACTCCATCAAGCCCAATGGCTTTATCGAATGCCACCGCTATATTCACGGCCTCTTGCCCTGTCATCGCATCGACGACCAGCAGAGAGTTAGTCGGCTTCACGATGTCGCGGACTGCAATGAGCTCGTCCATAAGAGCCTCGTCGATCTGCAGGCGACCCGCAGTATCAACAATCATTACGTTGCGCCCTAATCGCGCAGCCTCATCAAATGCGGAGCGAGCAACATCTACAGCATTCTGAGGCGAACCTTCTTTTGCATAGAAGACTGGTACATCGATTCGCTTCCCAAGAACGCGCAACTGCTCTACGGCTGCAGGGCGCTGAAGGTCTGCAGCGACGAGGAGAGGCTGTAGCCCTTGACTCTTTAGGAGCCTCGCAAGCTTTGCAGCAGCAGTTGTTTTTCCGGATCCTTGGAGCCCGCTCAACATTACGACAGTCGGCGGCCTCGGATTCATCGTCAACTTCACCGTCGTTGACCCAAGTGTTGCGACCAACTCCTCGTGAACGATCTTGATCACTTGTTGAGCGGGGGTGAGGCTCTTAGCTACCTCAGCGCCAGTAGCGCGCTCCTTAATTCGAGCGATGAAATCCTTTACTACGCGAACATTTACGTCTGCCTCAAGGAGAGCGAGGCGAATCTCGCGCGCAATTTCATCGATATCTGCATCACTGAGGCGGCCGCGACCGCGCATTCGAGTGAAGATCGCATCGAATCGGCCGGAGAGTGAATCAAACATTGCCCTGAGGTTACCCGAGCACCTTGCCTACGCAGTTAGCAGCACTAAGGGGTGGGTCGAAACGCAGAGAAGTCACTCGCCGAATAACGCTGCCGCGAACTCTTCCGGGTCGAAAGGAATCAAGTCCTCAGGGCCCTCGCCGACCCCAACGATCTTGACGGGTATCCCGAGCTCCGACTGGATAGCGAGGACGATTCCTCCCTTAGCGGTTCCGTCGAGCTTGGTGAGCGCCACGCCGGTCACCTCGACCGCTGCAGCGAACTCGCGAGCCTGTGTCAATCCGTTCTGCCCTGTAGTGGCATCGAGCACGAGGATTACCTCAGTAAGCGCATCGGGGGTCTTATCTACGATCCTGCGAAGCTTCTTAAGCTCCTCCATCAAGTTGACCTTCGTATGGAGCCGCCCAGCTGTATCAACAAGCACAAGATCGGCGCCGCGAGAATTGGCAGAGGCCATGGCATTGAATACCACCGAGCCTGGATCTGCACCCTCATCACCGCGCACCAGAGTCGCCCCACTTCGCTCGGCCCAGATTCCAAGCTGCTCGGCCGCTGCTGCCCTAAACGTATCGGCGGCAGCCAGAACAACATGGCGCCCGGCAGCGCCTTCTCGCGTTGCAAGCTTTGCGATGGTCGTCGTCTTACCCACGCCATTTACGCCAACAAACATCCAAACAGTCGGCCCAGATCCAGCCATCTGAAGCGTTCGATCCGCGGGCGATAGGAGGAGCGCTATCTCTTGGCGCAGCAGAGCCTCAACCTCCGAACTATCTTTGATCTTGGCTTCCTTAGCGCTTGCCCTAACCGCCTCCACAAGTCGAGTTGCGGTACTCACGCCTACATCCGCAAGGATTAGAGCCTCCTCGAGCGACTCCCACGTCTCGTCATCAATAGTGCTGCGCCCTGTTACCCCGGCAAGTGCCCCTGTGAATGCAGCACGCGTACGCCCAAGACGATCGCGCAGGCGCAGGGGTTCAGCCTTAGTCGCCTCTGCTTGAGTCGCCTCAGCCTTAGTCGCCTCTTCAAGAACATCCTCAATAACGCTCTTGCTATCTAGACCGCTATCCGTATCCGCTACTTGTTGCTCTGCGAGGTCGGGATGGAGCGCCGTATCAGTCTCAGGTGCAAGAACCTCGAGCTCGTTACGTTCTTCTTTGGTCTCTCGCGGAACTAGCTGCGTGCTCTGTGACCTGCGAGTAACCGCTACGCGGTAACCAATGACGGCGGCCGCAGCCACCAACGCAGCCACCAACACGACGATAAGGACTAGCAATAGATTCGACATCGGGGCCGATGCTAACTGCCTAGCCCCGAGACTCCTCCACGCGCAGGTGGTTGGGGGCTTCTGGGAACACCAGCCCCTGGAGGTATCGGTGTACCGAGTTGCCCTAGTCCGGGATCGATCCCTGCATCATCGAGGGCCTTCTTAACATGGCCGCGCAGGGCTCGCGCCACGACCCATTGCTTGGTCGCAACTGTGCGAATACTGATGCGCACCAAGATCCGGTCAGCGCTGATCGACTCGATCCCTAATACCTCTGGGGGAAGCAGGAGGGCATCGGCTATCTCTGCGTCAGATGAGAGTGCAGCGCCTGCGGTATTCAAGGCGCCAATTACTAGGTCGATATCTGTCTCGTATGCGACCGGCACATCCAGATTTACGACAGCCCACTGCTGAGTCTTGTTTCCAACCCTGCGTATCTCACCGTTAGGTACATACCAAACCACCCCGTCGACATCACGCACACGAGTCAAGCGGAGAGTGACGTGCTCGACAGTGCCAGTGGCTGAACCAAGATCGACAACATCGCCGACACCGTATTGGTCCTCGACAAGCATGAACGCTCCGGTGACTAAGTCCCTTACCAATGCCTGCGAACCGAATGCAAGAGCGGCGCCGAGTATGCCGACACTTATACCTAGCGCAGCAAGGCTTATGCCGAGCAACTGCATGCACATGATGGCAGCAGTGGACCAAACCAACAGACTGACCAAACTACGCAGAACAGTCCCGATCGTATTTGCGCGCTGCTCGCGCCTCAGGCTTGCCTCGGCTGGAGTTAAGAGACTGATTCCAGTGCGCTTCCCTAACGCAGTGAATCGATCCGCCGCATTAGTGGAGATGTGCTTAACAAAGCGACGAACGAGCACTCTGAGTATCCGTGTAACAATCCAAGCGACGGCAAGAATCAGAGCTATTCGAAAGGGCTTCGCAAGAATCTCTGAGGCACGCGCCGCCCCCGAAGAATCTGTAGCCCCATAGACAACCCTGCAGAGGACACCCTGCTCGCCGAGTGGTCCGCATACGGATACCGGCGCAGGCGCAGCGAATTCGGCTGCGCGTAGAACGGCGAGAGCAATCACTGCGAGGCCCTAGAAATCACTGAAGGACTATCTCCCCACGCATTCTCTGGCTCACAACCTTCGTTGATCCTCCTGGAGGCATAGAGACGCCGAACATGCAGTCGCCGGCCTCCATCGTGCGCCGCTGGTGAGTAACAATCAATAGCTGTGCTTCGTCGCGGAACTCGCGCACAAGATCTAAGAAACGATGCAGGTTTACATCGTCTAGCGCTGCCTCTACCTCGTCGAGCAGATAGAAGGGCGATGGGCGTGAGCGGAATACCGCAAAGAGGAATGCAAGAGCGGTAAGGGATCGCTCTCCACCGGATAGAAGCGATAGGCGCTTTGTGTTCTTGCCTGAGGGGCGCGCCTCTATCTCGATACCGGTCTCCAACAGGTTGCTCGGATCGGTCAAGAATATTCGCCCGCTTCCCCCTGGGAATAGCGTGGTGAACAAGTCAGTGAAGTTGCCCTGAACGTCATCAAAAGCCTTCTCGAATACAGAGATGATCTCTTGATCAACGGCCTTGATGACGCGCTGAAGTTCGCGACGAGAAGATTTCACGTCCTCAAGTTGCTGCTGCAGGAAGTCGTGGCGCTCTTGCAGTGCGTCGTACTCCTCTAGCGCTAATGGGTTGATCGGCCCCATAATCCGCAGCTCGCGATCAAGGTCTCTACCTCTACCCGCAAGCGTTGAACCCTCTGGGGCAACCGGTGCCTCTACATCGAGTGTTGCAGACGGCTCGCAGTCGAAGTCGGCTCGAATTCGTTCAACGAGAGTCTCGAGACGCATGCGCGTCTCCGCGTCCTCTACCTCTAGGCGCCCGACCTGCTCGCGCACAACCGTTAGAGACCGTTCGGCCTCAACCCGCTCACGTCGTAGATCACCAAGGCGGCTCCCCGCCTCATTAGCCCTCTCGCTACGGCGATGGTGCTCGCCGCGGAGGCGCTCGAGCGCCACGTCAATCAATGACGTGCGCTCAGCGAGGCGAATACCAACATGCGCGAAATCGCTTGCACGCAGAGCTAGAGCGGCCCGGCGACTCTCAGCTAAGGCCTTTGCCTCTGGGTCCTTTGCGAGTCTCTCCTCGACTGCGACAAGGCGCCGCTCGAGGCCGGTACGCCTCTCCTCAATCGCGGCTGATGCAACTTCGGAGTCTCTGCGCAGCGCAGCTACAGCTGCCTCACCGGCCTCCAACTCGGAGCGTTGAGCAGTTCGTAGCGCTAATAGCTCGGCAGCATCGCGCTCCGCCGTCTCGAGCTCTGGGAGAGCCGCCTCGATCTGCGCAATTCGCGCACGCTCTTCAGTGAGGGCGCCGCGTTGGGTAACCGCACCCTCCTCTAGAACGCGCTTCTCCTCGGCCCGCTCGATGATCTCGCCATCGATGCGCGAGAGCGAAGCTGTTGCGTTCTCTAGCGATATCGCATTTGACCTGTTCGCTTCACGCGCGAGTTCTTCACGCTCTCGAGCACTTCGCTCAGCAGCGCGCGCTCCGTCTAGCGCTGTTCGCGCGGTAGCAGCAGTTTCTTTCGCCTGCTCAGCCTTCTCGCGAGCCTCGTCTAGAGCGCTCTGGGTAACGCCGGCTGATTCATCGGCACCTATTCGCCATGCTGATCGACCACCAAAGCGGTCACCTGCTCGCGTAACTGCAACGACATCCGGGCGAAGTAGAGCAGCATCTAGAGCTCTGGACCAGTCGCCCTCTACCAAGATATGCCCGGCTAGAAGGCGAGCCAATACGGCGTCTAGTCCTGGAAGCGAGGTACGCACACAGTCAACTAGCGCTCTCGTGCCAGCGGGGACCATCTCGCCTTGTACCGACTGCACCGAAGAATCAACGACTAACAACAATGCTCGAGCATCGCCTGCCACAAGACTGTCGAGAGCAAGGCGCGCTGAGTCGCCTCCCTTGACAACAATCGCGCGCATCGCATCGCCTAGTGCACTAGCGACTGCTGCCTCGGTCCCTGCCTCTATAGAGAGATGATCGACTAGAGGTCCAACAACACCTGAGAGACCATCGATTCGAGCTGCACCTGCTGCATCGCGTGCGCTATCCAATGCGAGCGCCAGTGCCTCAGAGCGCGCTGCCCATCTGCTCGCCTCGGCCTCGGCCTTCCTAAGCGCCTCTTCTGTTGCCTGTGTCGACAACACCGCTGCCTCGAACGCTGATCGCTGCGCAGTCGCGTCTGCAACCAGACTCTCTGTTCTCTGAGCAGCCTCTGCCGTGCTTATCTGCAGCGCTGATTGCTCAGCGCTTAAACGTACGAGCCGCTCGGCAATCTCACGTGCACGAGCATCAAGACGCTCGGGCTCCTGCTCGCTACGCCCAAGTGCATCGCGGCGCGCGGCTAACTCTCTGCGCGCAGCCTCTGCTGCTCCGGCATCTGGAACTGCTGCTTCCTGCGCCTGAAACTCTGAACGACGAAGAGCTGCCTGAGCCTCAGCGGCTGCGATGCTTGCTGCGGTTAGAGATAGAGCGGAGGCCTCTTCATCGACAGCGGCGAGTTGCTCCCTAAGAGCACCCACCTCGGCAACAAAGTTATCTACAACACCTTCATCGGCAGCGGCGCTCAACTCGCGCTCGACATTGCGCTGCTTCTCAGCAAGAAGAGCTCCGATCCCGCGAGCCCTCTCACGCAGTGCCTCAATACGAGCGAGCATGCTTGCAAGATCGCCGTGGCCAGCGATGGTCAGCAATCTCTCTGCATCGATGACCGAGAGGTCTAAGTCGCGCAGGCGAGCCTGCAGTTGAGCATCCTCGTTTGCAAAAGAAGCGCGCTTCTCAACTATGCGCTCACCTTTTGCGGTCAAACTTCCCAGCTCTACACCGGCTAAGTAGGTTCGAATAGCACGGAGCTCATCGACAAGACCATCGTGGCGACGCGCGGCGTCTGCCTGGCGCTGCAGCGGTGCTAGCCCTCTTCGAACTTCACGAAGCAAATCATTTAGACGAAGAAGGTTTCCCTCTGTTGCCTCAAGTCGTCGCTCTGCTTTCTCGCGGCGCTTGCGATACTTGAGTACTCCAGCTGCTTCTTCAATGATGAGTCGTCGATCCTCGGGTCGTGCGTTTAGTACCGAGTCGAGTTGCCCCTGGCCAACAATTACATGCTGCTGTCGGCCGATACCTGAGTCAGATAACAACTCTTGAATGTCGAGCAGTCGGCAAGGCACTCCATTGATCGCGTACTCAGAGTCGCCACTCCTAAAGAGCGTGCGCGTGATGGTTACCTCTGAGAACTCAATTGGGAGCGTCGCTGATCCGTTGTCGATAGTTAGCGAAACCTCTGCGCGGCCAAGTGACGGGCGCGTCGATGTGCCAGCGAAGATGACATCATCCATTTTTCCGCCACGCAGAGAGCGCGGCCCCTGAGCACCGAGTACCCACGCGACAGCGTCGACAAGGTTTGACTTACCGGATCCATTTGGACCGACGACGACCATGACGCCTGGTTCAAACTCGAGAGTTGTCTTCTCGGCAAACGACTTGAAACCCCTAAGGGTCAACGACTTAAGAAACACGCGCGAATCCCCCTTCTCCGTCCGAAACCGGAGCGTAGCGATGAGCGCCGCAGCGCGCGCGCATATGCAGAATCAATGCAACCTCAATAATCATTTGCTCAATCATCATTTTATGGAGAAGGCGCTTAAGCCCTCATGCTCCTCAATCTCTATCTCAACACTCTCGACCAACGCATGGGTTGGGCCAGTCTTGGACCACTCAATTAGCCGGTCAACATCATCGGGAGCACCCTCGAATACTGCCTCCACGGCACCATTAGGGGTATTCCTAACCCATCCGAAGACGCCGTTCGCCCGAGCCTGTTCGCTACATGAGTCCCTGAACCAGACCCCCTGAACGCGCCCGGAGATAAGGAGGCGACGTCGAATCAGCCCAGATTCTTGCGAATTTTGGGCCATCCTCAGATCTGACACGCTGGGCAGAAATAGGTAGTTCTGCCAGTAAATTTCTCTTTTGTAATGGTCTGGCGGCAGCGGCGGCAGGGCAGGCCATCACGTGCGTAGACCTGGTGCTCGGCTTGGTAGCCCCCTGGGTTCCCGAATAGGTCAACGTACTGAGCATCTGCGAGAGATGACCCTCTCAAACGAAGCGCCTCCTGGAGTACCTCAACCGTGGAGCGATAGAGGCGACGCACATCCTCTGGCTTTAGGGAGTCAGTTGAGCGGTCGAAGCGCAGTCCGGCGTGGAAGAGAATCTCATCGCTATAGATATTCCCGATCCCAGCAAGCACACGCTGGTCCATGAGCGCCGTCTTGAGTTTTGCGCTTCGCAGGGTCAACAACCCACCGAACGCTTTCCAAGTCACCGTCGAGGCGAGTGGATCGATCCCGAGATGCGCAAGCTCTGGGACTTGCTCCTCAATTACGTCAAGCGTGGTTACGAACATCTCGCCGAAGGTACGCGGATCGATGAAGCGAAGCTGTCCGCCCTGAGTGAAAGTAATCACTACGTGAGTGTGCTTGGGCATCTCGGTACGCACCGAAGGCGCGCGCAGCAACTGTCCGGACATTCCTAGGTGGATAATCAGGACGTCTGGCCCATCAAGCTTCACGATCATATATTTGCCGCGGCGGTCAACACCTTTGACAGTGCGCCCCACCAACGGATCGATGAATGTCTTTAGGTCCTCATGGCGACGCGTTGAACGCGCGCCTGTGACCTCGACCGACTTAATCTTCTTTCCGGCAATCTCCTTATCGAGATCTCTTCGAACAGTCTCTACTTCTGGCAGTTCAGGCATTAATACTTCCCCGATCCGTACGCCCCTCGGCGTCGTCTGCGCTCGGGTCGGTTGACCCAATCGCTTGTTCGCGGAGCCAATCAGCGGCAATGCTCGCCGCAGCCTGCTCGGCCTGCTTCTTGCTAACTCCCTCTCCCGATCCACGCTCGACACCGTCGAGCAGAACCGTTGCATAGAACCGTTTCTCATGATCTGGTCCGTCGCCATGTACGCGATATTTGGGGAGACCTATCTCTCGCACCAACGCGAGCTCTTGCAGCATCGTCTTCGGGTCATCAGAACCGGGCAATTTTGCGGCCGTAGCAACGTCGGTCTCGAGAAGCGTCAAGACAACCTCTCGTGCAGCCTCTTCACCGCCGTCAAGATAAACGGCTGCGATCACAGCCTCCATTGCATCGCCGAGAATGGAGACCTTCTCGCGCCCGCCGCCAGCAGCTTCACCTTTGCCTAGAAATAAGCACTCCCCTAGGCCGATGCCACGGGCAACCTCGGCGAGGCTCTCAGTATTCACAACGGAGGCGCGGACCTTGGACCACTGGCCCTCGGTTAGATCTGGGTACTTATTGAATACGTGATCGCTAATTACATAACCAAGGATGGAGTCTCCAAGGAACTCAAACTGCTCATTCGAGCGCGCATCCGAGTGCTCGGCACACCAAGACCTGTGGACTAAAGCGCGCAGGAGCAAAGACTCATCTTGAAATGCGTATCCAATTCTGGACTCAAGTGCTCGGCGCGCGGATTCGGTCATATTGAGAACGGCAGTTACGCCGACTTGCCCCCAAGGCGCGCTATTACATAATCAACTGCATCTCCAACCGTCTTCATGTCAGAGATGTCTTCATCATCGACCGAGAAGCCAACCGTTCTCTCGCCGAGATCTTCCTCTAGCGCCTCAACGAGCTCAATCAGAGCGAGCGAGTCAGCATCTAGGTCTTCGACAAAACGAGACTCTCTAAGGATCGTGTCCTCGGATACCTCGAGAATCTCGCAGAGATTTGCTTTAACAATTGCAAATACCTCATCGGGCGAGATCGGTTCACGAGTCGTGTGTGTCTCAGCTGGCATTTTGAATCGTCTCCTTCATTAGGGTAACTAGGTCTCCATTTACGCAGTCGATAGCAAGCGAGCACGCATTTACAATTGCGCGAGCCGATGATGATCCGTGCGAAATGATGCAGACACCGTCGACGCCGAGCAAGGCAGCGCCACCAAATGTGTCGGGGTCTAAGTAATCGGTAACTGCTTGAAGCAGCGGTCCTGTAACAACCTCTGCAGCTTTCGTTGTCTCATCGGTGGATCCAAGAACTGTAAAGACGAGCCCGGCGGCAGCCTTGAGTGCTGCCTCCATAGCCTTGAGAGCAACATTGCCGGTAAAGCCATCTGTGACAAGTACCTCTGGGTGGCCAGTCATGAAGTCGCGGCCCTCGGCGTTGCCCGTGAACCAAGGCTGCCCATTTAGAAGCTCAAAAGTTTTCTTGCGGAGGTCGTCTCCCTTACCTGGCTCTTCACCGTTGGAGAGAAGCCCCACCATTGGGCTCTCGACGCCGAATCGCAGCCTCGAGAATGCTCGCCCCATCAGCGCAAACTGCACAAGCCACTCTGGGGAAGCATCAACCGTGGCGCCGGCATCGACGAGGAGATGCGGATGGGAGAAAGGAACCGGGATTGGCACTGCCACAGCAGGGCGAGCGACGCCTTTAATGCGACCCATACGCAGAAGTGCGCTGCCCATCGTGGCTCCGGTGTTACCCGCGCCGACCATTGCGTCTGCGGCACCGTCTCGCACCGCTTCAGCGCAGCGGACTACTGATGAGTCTTTCTTGGAACGAATAGATCGCGCCGGATCATCGGTCATCTCTATTACCTCAGAGCACCCGATGACACTGACACCAGCTGGTGCAGCGCCGTTCGGGAACAACGCGGTAATCGCATCCTCGCGCCCGAAGAGGAGAACCTCAACGCCGAGTGTCTCGACAGCCTGAATCGCCCCGGCAACGATCTCGCCGGGCGCTCGGTCTCCGCCCATAGCATCGATCGCGATGCGCAGTGGTGCGCTCAATGGAGTCAGCTGACGTCGATTACCTGGCGGCCTCGGTATGTACCGCAGTTACCGCAAACGATGTGAGGCAACTTGGTTGCACCGCAGGTTGGGCAGGTACTGCGAGGCGCGCGATCGAGGGTCCAGTTAGAGGCTCGTCGCTGCCTTGTCTTTGCTCTTGGGGTCTTGCGCTTAGGTACAGCCATTTTGTTCTCCTATTTATTTGTTCACATTTTGGTATTCAGTATTTGAGGTGTTCAGTATTAGAGGTGTTCAGTATTAGATGCGTTTAGTACTAGGTAGTAATTATCTAAATATCAGCAGTATTCCTGCGTTTTTACTCGATCTTTATATCTTTCAGGGCGTCCCATCGTGGGTCCATGACGGTTAGGTCGCAGCTACACGTATCCGTGTTGCGGTTTATCCCACAGACCAAGCAGAGCCCGACACAATCGTCTTTGCAGAGCGCCGCAGATGGAAGTTGGAGAAGGATGTTGTCGCGAATGGGGCCGCCGAGGTCGATCTCGTCGCCCTCGAGCTTGTAGGTCTGCCCCTCGATCGGGTCGTGCTCAAATAACTCGCGCACCGGGGCAGCGACTGGATGGCGAATCGGCTCAAGACATCTAGAGCACGTGAGCTCGTATACGGCTGCGGCCTGGCCATTGACCACGATGCTGTCGGATACATGCTCGAACGCGATCTTCACTGATACGGGCTCATCACTAACGAGCCTGGTCTGGCCAACACCGCCGAGTTCTTCGGGGTCAATGGACAGCACTACTAACCGGCGGGCGGCCGGTCGGTGCAGAAGATCCGCGACGTTGCAGCGCAGAGAGTCCATGGGATTCGCCAGATTCGTTCTTAGTAAGGCCGCGCACGGCTGAGTGTGGCTTTGGTCAAGTGCTTGATTAGATACTTGCTGAAGTGCATGTCTCTAGAGAGTTGAACCTGAGTTGGCCGTTAAACGAAACGCAGGTGCTGAGCCCTCAAGCTCCAAGGGCGAGATGTTAGCAGGCCGAGATAATTTCCATTATATGTAAACCTGCTAGAGCCTCTAGTCAGAGTCTTGGTTGAAGAACTCTGTCGCAGCCTCATCAATATCAATATCGGGGTCAGAACCGGCCTCAACAACTACCTGAAGCCTCTCTCGCCCCTTCTGAACCGCCGCCATTGTGCGGTCGAGTACCACCTCGAAGCCAGCAAGCTTCTGATCGATGTAATCCTCGGTCTCTAGGCGCATGGCGCGAGCACGATCCTCAGCGTCCTGGACAATTTTCTCAGCGGTCCTGCGAGCAGACCTCACAACCTCGGTGCGCTCGACCATGCGCTCAGCCTGCTGACGCCCCGCCTCGATGATCTCCTCGGCCTCTTTGCGGGCCTTGGCGAGAAACTCCTCTCGCTCCTTAAGCAACCATCGCGACTGGCGAATCTCTTCGGGGAGGGAGGCCTCCGCATCCTCGAGAAGGATGAGGAGTTCCTCACGGTTGACCATCACCGATGCAGACATCGGCATAGAGCGCGCCTGCTCGACGTGCTCTCTAATCATGTTGAGGCATACCTCTGTATCAGGGATCGTCCCGTCAAGCGCGTCGTAATCGCTCATGCTTTATCAGCCAATCTCTCCATGTTGTTATTTCCCCTGTTCGGCAAAACGATCTACGAGCCGCGCCGCTACGGACGCCGGCACCATCGTCGACACATCCCCACCAAAACGCCCCACTTCTCGCACCAAACTCGAAGAGAGGAACGAATACTGCGGGCTAGTCGAGATAAAGAAGGTGTCTATACCCGAGAGGCTTTGATTCATCTGTGCCATCTGGAGTTCGTAGTCGAAGTCCGTCACAGCACGTAGCCCCTTAACAATCGCATCTGCTCCAAGGTCTCGAGCAAAATCCACGAGGAGGCCTTTGAAGAACTCAATCCGAATATTCGGCAAGTGGGCCGTGACCTCACGCAGCATCTCCTGGCGCTCCTCTAGCGAGAATAGCGACTGAGTCTTCTGCGGATTACGGATTACAGCAACGACAACCTCAGAGAAATGCCTCGAGGTTCGTTCGATGATGTCGAGGTGGCCGCGGGTTACCGGGTCGAACGAACCCGGGCAGAGGGCTATTGACACCGGCACATCCTTATCTTGGGCGATCCCGCACTCGGGCTTGTGGTGGAGATTAGAAACTAGATCAAGTAAAACATTTAGCGCGGTACTTATTTAGAGGGCTGGAGAGGCCAACGGATGACTTCCCGAGAGCGGGCAGTTACCGAGTTGACTCCTGAAGCGGCTCAAGCACCATGAGGAGCGTATCCCCGTATGTGCGGCTCCACGTGACAACCCAACCAGGCTCTGCTAAAGCCTCAGAGCCGCTAGAGCGCTCGATCACTACCGCTCCGCCCGAGGCTAGGGCTCCGCGAGCGCGGAGGGAGCGGAGATGTTCGCCGATGACCCCATTCGAGGTCTCGTAGGGCGGGTCAGCGAATACAAGATCGAACGGCCCATCTGCTCCGGCGCCGCCTGTGGAGTCTCCGAGGTATGCCTCAACCGTACGACCACGCACAGCAAGCCGATCGCCTATGCGGGCACTCTCAATATTGATAGCTATCGACTTAAGCGCATTGGAGTCGCGCTCTACGCAGACCGCACTCTGCGCTCCACGCGATATCGCCTCAATGGCGAGAGAGCCGCTACCGGCGTAGATATCTAGGACCCTCGCATCAACCACACGCGTCCCAAGCGCGCCGAAGAGCGACTCCTTCACGCGATCAGAGGTCGGGCGGGTTCGGTCGCCGCGCGGAGCGCTTAGCCGCATGCCACCGAACTCTCCAGCTATAACTCGCGGACCACGACCAGCCATCAGGATTTGAAGAGGTACTCGACGTCATCGCC
>CAFBOR010000006.1_pt1 | contig 14944 bp, 13 predicted proteins | sample 7269501 | NCBI WGS metagenome assembly CAFBOR01 (sample SAMEA6814120, study PRJEB35770) | freshwater metagenome | biome: Freshwater; feature: Freshwater reservoir; material: water | place: Czech Republic | collected 2017-07-26 | depth 30m m
AGCGCTCGGGACTCGACGCCAGAGAACCGGAGACACGAGATACCCAACGAGTCGGTCCATAATGCGTCGTCCATCGGCGGCCTCTACCAAACGCATATCAATCTGGCGTGTATTCGCAAGCGCTTCGTTGATTGCGTCCTCGGTAATTTCATGGAAGACCATTCGATGTACCTCAACTCCCTTTGGCTGCAGCAACTCAAGAAGGTGCCACGCAATCGACTCTCCCTCGCGGTCCTCATCGGTTGCGAGATAGAGAGTGTCAGCACCCTTCATTGCACGCTTGATATCGGCCACAACCTTCTTGGCTCGATCCTGTGGGAGCGCCCACTCAACAGCGAAGTGGTTATCGACGTCGATGCCTAAGCCCTTCTCGGGCAGATCCCGAACGTGACCGTAAGAGGCCATGACGGTGTAGTCAGAGCCGAGGTATTTACCGATGGTCTCGGCTTTAGCCTTTGACTCCACGATCACTAGGTGATTTGGCAACGCTGCTCCTAAATGCTGTTTGTTGAGGCCTGACGGTAGGCCGAGACGGGCCAGAAACTGTGGTCATAGAAAATTTCCCTATGGCCGCTCCCTTTTCAGTGGTCCCACGCTTTAGGGCCTCTTGTCAAGCCGGGCGGGTCTGGGGCATCTAGTCTGCGGCCCTATGACCCACCTCTTAGAGCCCCTTATCTCGACCATCTCCGGCCACGTTGGAGCCGCCTCCACCCTCGGTCTAATGCCTACGCCAGAGAGCCTCCTTGACTCCCTCGGCTCCTTTGCCACACTGGGATTAATAGCGATCATCTTTGCGGAGTCCGGGATACTCCTCGGCTTCTTCCTCCCTGGCGACTCGCTACTTTTCACTGCTGGCCTCTTCGCCGCAAGAGGAGACCTAAATCTGGCGGTAATTCTCGTTGGGTGTTTCATCGCGGCCGTCGCCGGAGATCAAGTCGGGTACTTATTCGGCAAGCGAGTCGGCCCCTCGCTCTTCGGCAGGCCTGACTCCAGGATCTTCAAGCAGAAATACGTTGCCCAGGCAGACGCGTTCTTTCAGAGGCACGGAGCAAAGACAATTGTGCTGGCTCGATTCGTACCAATTGTTAGGACATTTGCCCCGATTCTCGCCGGCGTTGGGAAGATGCGTTACCGCCAATTTGTCGTCTACAACCTTGTCGGTGGATTCGTGTGGTCCTTCGGAGTGATTCTTCTTGGCTACTGGTTGGGCAACGTCGCATGGGTGAAGGACAACATCGAGATCGTGTTGATCGGCATTGTGCTGATCTCCGTAATCCCTGCATTGTTTGAGATTCTTCGCCACCGCAACAGCGACGCCGATACCGCCAGTAGCTAGTAGCTATGCCGAAATAGTGGCGCGTTAGAAGTCGCGAAGGTTGCTGAGCGAGTTCGCAGGGCTGGCGACTCTCTGCGCACGGTGGCAGTTGGCCAGGTTGAGCGCACGAATGCTTGGAAAGGCGAAGGCGCAAAGAGTCTTTCGGAGTGGCTTAGCTCAGAGACTGATTGTGCTCACTACGAAGCCCAGTCTGTGGTCTTGTTAGCCAACCAGCTCCAGCACTTGCCGGTTACCCGGCAGCCTTGCTCTCCGGGGCTCTCTCCGGCACACAGGCTGTAGAGGTGGCACGCGGTGCAATCGTTGCCCCTAATACAGAGACACAACTCTTGAACCTCTCAAAACATGCAACGGTTCGCGATCTGCGAGATGCATCATCTCGTGTAGTTGCAGCAGCCACAGACGAGGCAGAACGACGCAGGAGGGTGCACAGGAGTCGTTACTTGAAGGCGTGGACAGATCTCGATGGTTCTTTCAATCTAAGAGCGCGCATGACCGTTGCCAATGGCGCGCTTGTAATGGCAGCACTAAAGCCACTACAGGACGAGATATTTAAGGCAGCACGCAAGAGTGGTGTGCATGAAAGACCGGAGGCCTATGCAGCTGACGCTCTAATGGAACTCTGCGAAAAGGCTAGTAACGCAGATTCAAGGGCTGCGAATGGGCTGAACAAGACCAAGACACCTCACCGTAACGCAGTGATGAATATTCGCGTCGACATCGATGCGCTAAAGCGTGGACATACCGAGCATGGCGAGACCTGCGAGATCGCTGGCGTTGGGCCAATACCTGTCGCTACTGCAACAGAGTATTTAGGTGCAGCATTCTTAAAGCTGCTTGTGATGGATGGAACAGACATCAAGACGGTTGCTCATATGGGTCGAGCAATCCCTGCTCCACTGCGAACAGCAATTGAGGAACGAGACCGTGTCTGCCAAGTACCAACATGCGATATGGCGCTTGGTCTAGAGATTGACCACATCAAACCCTTCTCTGAGGGCGGAGCTGCATCCTTTGAGAACCTCGTGCGGCTCTGCAAGCGACATCACCTCCAAAAAACGCACGACGGGTACCGGCTCGAGAAGTTAGAGGTAGCGACGAGCTGTACTACTCAGTGGGCGTGGCGAGCACCACCAGACTGAAGAGAGAGCGGGTAGTTACGCGTTATCGAAACTAGAGCGATCCCAAGCTCCCTAAAACACGCGCTACAAACCCGCCCCGCAAAAGACTGGCCCAACAAAAGACCAGCCCAACAAAAGACCAGCCCAACAAAAGATTGGAGGGGCCCGAGGGCCCCTCCATACTTAGTTCTTATTCGGCACCGCATTTTTAGAGGCGCACTTAACCGATGCTGCTACCAGTGATTAACCAACTGGGGTTGATACAGGTGCGTCTAGCGCCTCTATGCCGCCGGTCTCACGCTTCGAGAAGGCGATAGCCCCCAAGAGAACGATTGTCGAGAGGCCTGCAATCAAGAAGCGGCTGTCGCGGCCCTCAAGCGAGATGATCGCAGGGAGAATGAGCAGGCTCACAAGGTTCATCACCTTGATGAGAGGGTTAAGTGCAGGGCCAGCGGTGTCCTTGAAGGGGTCTCCAACGGTGTCACCGATGATCGCGGCCTTGTGCGACTCTGAGCCCTTACCGCCCTCGTTACCGTCCTCGATGTACTTCTTGGCGTTGTCCCATGCTCCACCGGCGTTGTTGAAGTAGTTAGCCATCAACTGTCCAGTGAGGATTACTCCAGCAAGGAATGCGCCGAGCGCGTACTTGTTGATTCCGAATCCAATGATTACTGGAGCAAGTACTGCAAGGAGCGCAGGTGTGGTGAGCTCACGAAGTGAAGCCTTTGTGCAGATGTCGATTACGGGGCCGTAATCGGGGCGCTTCTCGCCCGACATGATCTTGCCGTCAGCAAACTGGTTGCGGACTTCCTGCACCACTACCTGAGCTGTGCGCCCAACTGCTCGAATCGCTAGAGACGAGAAGATGAATGCGATGGATCCACCAATGAGTAGACCAATGAATACCTTGGGGTCCGCGACGTTGATCGGAACCCTCAGGTAGACGCTCTGACCAGTTGCGAGAAGCCGGTCGATCTTGGCCTGGCCAAACTGCTCCACGGCGATGATGTCGATGTAGGAGGCGAAGAGCGCAACCGCTGCGATTACCGCAGATCCAATCGCAAATCCCTTGGTAACAGCCTTTGTGGTGTTACCAACAGCGTCAAGGCTCACCATGATCTTCTCGGCCTCACCACTGAACTCACCAGACATCTCAGCGATTCCAGCAGCGTTATCGGCGACCGGACCGAAGGAGTCCTCAGAGACGATTACTCCGGTGGTTGCAAGCATGCCCATTCCGGAGAGTGCGATTAGGTAGAGAACGAACTGAACGTTTCCGCCACCAAGTCCGATTGCAACACCGATTCCGATAGCGATTGCAACGATCGACCAGACGCTCGACTCAAGACCACTGCTGGTACCCGAGAGAACAACTGTTGCCGGTCCGGTACGGGTTGACTCAGCAATCTCAATAACCGGCTTGTGCTCGGTAGATGTGAAGTACTCGGTCAACTTGCTTAGAACCTGAGCAAGGATCAAACCAACTACCACGGCTGCGAACATGCGCCACCCTGGGTTGGTAACCGTTGTTACAACCTCTCCCGCCTTGGTTGTAAACGACCCGGCCGTGTTGCCAACGTAGAGGAGGGCAAGAGCAAGGGTTCCTATTACAGAGAGAATTCCAGCAGTTAAGAAACCACGGTTGATAGGTGCAAGTGCAGACTTGTCCTTCTCAGATGCACGCACCATGAGAACTCCAACGATCGATGCGAGGACGCCAATGGCGCGAGCAGCGAGGGGGAAGATGATTCCGATTACCCACTTCTTGGGGTCTTCGGGGTAGAGCGCACGGAATGCGGCTACACCGAGAATGATCGAGGCCACAAGGGTTACCTCGTAAGACTCGAAGAGGTCTGCGGCCATTCCGGCACAGTCACCAACGTTGTCGCCAACATTGTCAGCGATTGTTGCTGGGTTGCGAGGGTCATCCTCGGGGATGCCCTGCTCAACCTTGCCCACTAGGTCGGCGCCTACATCGGCTGCCTTTGTGAAGATTCCTCCACCGACACGCATGAAGAGTGCGATTAGAGATCCACCGAATCCGAATCCAATGAGGATCGCAGAGGAGGTGTTCTGGAAGAGCATGATGATGATCGTTGCTCCGAGCAGACCGAGGCCCACCGTGAACATTCCGGCAACTCCACCGGTGCGGAATGCAACTCTCAGCGCATCGGCCATTGAGCCGTTACGTGCAGCAGCTGCAGTACGTACGTTTCCGCGCACCGCAAGGCTCATTCCGATGAAACCGGTTAGCCCTGACATGAACGCTCCAGCAATGAATGCAAGGGTTCTGAAGGTTCCAGCACTCGCCATCGATGAAAGGCCAGCGCTACCTGTTAGGCCGCGCATGTCCTCCGGCTGCAGTGCCTTGGTCGAGGTTAAGAAGACAACTACCGCAACGGGGATCAGGATCACAGCAATAGTGCGGAACTGCCTCTTGAGGTACGCCATAGCGCCCTCTTGAATCGCAGTTGCGATCTCGATCATTGACTGAGTTCCCTGGTCCGCAGCAAGCACTCCACGCATCAGCCAGAAGCCAACGAGGATTGCGAGAACTGCGGTCGCCGCAGAGGCCCAAAGCAAGGCCCATTCGGTTGAACCTAGGTGAAAGAGTTGGTAGCCACCCTCGGCTGCGAGATTCATTCGGACTCTTGCTCCTTGTAAAGATTGTGACCGCGTGCATCTGCTCGCGGTTGGCCCTTCGAGGCCCTTATATGTTGCCGATCTGTTACCGGCGGTAGACCGGTTTGGCGCTAGTGACCGAGGCCACTTAGACCGGGTGAATCTAGCCGGAGAGCCCTGCCTTGGGCCGAACCGTCACGCTAGAAGAAATCGGGGTTACCGCCAATGACCTATATCGCCCCCTATATCTCCCCATCCAGAATCGCCCATATCCGCATCCCTCAACCCAGATATGTAGTGCCTTATGTGGTGCCTTATGTGGTGCCTCATTAAACGCCTCTCAGCGAGAATGTGACTACTCCATGTGGTACGGAACGGAGGTCACCACTGTCCCCTTGCGGAATAGCAGGCGGGCCTTGAGCACAAGAGCGCTCTGATTGTGCAGAAGGTGCGCCCACCAAGAATCCACCACGAACTCCGGGATCACGACCGTAACTGTGTCGTTGTCGCGCTGGGCATCAAGCTCGTCAATAAAGGCGAGGACTGGCCCTGTGAGCTCGCGATACGGGGAGTGGACCAACTCGAGGGGGATCTCAATATCGAAGACCCTCCAGGACTCCACTACAGCCGCCTCCTCCTCGTCATCGGAGACAATACATACAGCTATCAAGCGGTTGGGGTTGAGGGATCGGGCATAGGCGAGAGCCTCTAGTACCCCTCTGTGGACCTTCCCTACGAGTACGACGACAGTGTGGTTGACCGGGCGCGTCTTGTAGTCGGCGGTGACAGCAAGGCTCAGCGAGACACTCTTGTAGTGCTTGTGGATGACCCTAAAGATCATGATGATGAATGGGATGACCACAATCGGCACCCACGCGCCACTTGAGAATTTCGTTACGGCAACAATTAGGAGCACAACCAAGGTGGCGAATGACCCGACACCGTTGAGCACCATATTGCGCTTCCAACCCTGCTCTTTCTCTTTGCGATGGTGCACCACCATGCCGGCCTGCGAAAGAGTAAATGAGGTGAACACGCCTACCGCATAAAGCGGTATCAAGGCGTTGGTCTTACCGCCGAAGCCGACGATTAACGCGCTAGCCGTAACCGCAAGTACGAGCACTCCGTTGGAGAAGACAAGCCTGTCACCGCGGTTGGCCAACTGCTTTGGCAGGTAGCCATCGGCTGCAATGATCGAAGAGAGCCTCGGGAAGTCTGCGTACGCAGTGTTGGCTGCGAGCGTCAAGATCGCAGCCGTCGCAAACTGCAGAATCAGATAGAGCGGACCGCTCCCAAATACGAGGAGTCCCATCTGCGAGAAAACAGTTTGGTCGTGGCTTGGGTACGGCTGTATCCGATGGGCCAATAGTGAGACGCCGAAGAACAACCCGCCAAGAATAAACGCCATCCAGGTGAGGGTTGCGGCTGCGTTTTTAGACTCTGGGCGCTTGAATGCTGGTACTCCATTGGAGATTGCCTCTACACCGGTCAGTGCGACTGCACCGGAGGAAAAACCCTTTAAAATAAGGAATAATCCGAGCGTTCCACCGGATGCGAGCGTACCGTCAAAGGCCTCCTTATCGAAGGGCACCGTGCCGATATTGCCAGTAAACGACTGGTATAAACCGTAGGCAATTAGTCCGGTCAACATCACGATGTAAATGTATGTAGGTGCAGCAAAGATGCGACCTGATTCTTTAATCCCGCGCAGGTTCGCCAAGCTGATCAAAAGGATCAGCGCGAGCCCGAGCTCTACTCGGTGGTTAGCGAGACCTCGAAGTGCCGGGATAGAGATAATGGCGGCGACACCTGCAGAGATTGATACGGCAACGGTGAGTATGTAGTCGACTAGCAGCGATGCCCCTGCTACGAGAGAAGGAGTCTCTCCAAGGTTCTCGCGCGACACAACGTAGGAACCACCTCCGCTCGGATACGCAAAGATTGTCTGGCGGTATGACGTGACGACAATCGCCAAGAGGAGCGCTACCGCAATCGCGATTGGCATCAAGACGTTGAGCCCTAGCGCGAGGCTTGATGCTCCAAGCGCTACAACAAAAAGAATCTCCTCGGTCGCATAGGCCGTTGAGGAGATCGCATCCGAGGAGAAGACTGCAAGAGCGATCGTCTTCGAGATGCGCTGATGCTCTTGCTCAGTCGTAGCGAGTGGCCTACCCACAAATATCCGTTTTAACGCAGAGAACATTTCTTGTGGCCCCCAAGAGCAGCGGAGAGGATCTTTGAAATTGCTCACAAGCAATCTGTTTACTTACTTACAGTCCCCAAGTGAGTCCCTCTATCCTGCCACTCTCGGCGGCCCCAAACCCGCACCCGGCAATGGGCGAATAGCTAGAGATACGCCTAAGGCAAACGAGCGCGGGTAGGTTGTGCATATGCGTGTTGCCATTGCGGGTGCAGGAAACGTCGGACTCCATGTTGCTAATGCTCTTCATAGAGCGGGCCATGAGATTTTGCTCATTGAGCAGCGACAGGCCGTGGCTAACAGAGCCACAGTTGAGGAGGGCATCGAGTGGTATATCGGTGACTCATGTGAGGTCTCCTCACTTCGCGAGGCAAAACTCGAGACATGTGAGGTACTCGTTGCTGCCACCGGCGACGACGAGGACAATCTCGTTACCTCACTGCTGGCGAAACAAGAGTTTGGGATTCCGCGAGTAATCGCACGCGTCAATCACCCGAAGAACGAGTGGATGTTCAATGAGAACTGGGGCGTAGACCAATTTGTCTCTACCCCACAGCTCATCACCAGCCTCGTAGAGGAGGCCGTGAACGTTGGAAAGCTCGTTGAACTCCTGCGCTTCGACGGCGGATTGGCCCGACTCGTAGAAGTAAAACTCAACGAGGACTCCCCGATTGTCAACAAAACAATCAAAGAGATTGATATCCCTCGTGATGCAACAATCGTTGCGATCCTGCGAGAGGAGCACTTAATCGTGCCTAGGGGAGACTCGGTCTTCTACGTAGGTGATGAGGTGCTTGCGCTAGTGACCCCTGACTCAGAAGACTCAGTGCGTCACATCCTCACTAACGACTGAGGGCTCGACTGAGGGCTCGACTGAGGGCTCGACTCAGGACTCGACTGAGCCCTTGTCCTCAACGCAGCCAGAAACCTGTCAGGTTGGTGTGCCTCTAGGAATAATTCGGTAGACGGGGTTCATGAATACCACCCTTGCATTCTGCCTAAACGGCACACCTTCAAGCATCAACCTACGGCCGGTATTAAGGCCTGGAATCGTTCGACGCCCCAAGAAGACTGCTGTAACAGAGCCTCTGCCATCTTTCACTGTCACCTCAAGAGCAGCGGAGTTAGCCCTAGGCACCAGCCTCACGGAGGAGATCTCGCCGGCAATAAATACCGGCTCCCGCATCTTGATCTGGTCGATCGGCACAGCGCGAGCATCCTCTGACCACTCCACTAGAGCTACGCGATCAAGCTCTTGCACTGGCTTGGTCAACTTGTCTAGGAATTTCTTCAGCGCCATGGCGATTGCCTCCGCCCGGCACAATACCCGCAGGACCAAATAGTTGCCTGCCCCAAAGAAACAGCCCCAAAGAAACGCCCCCCGAAGATACAGCCCTAAAGAAACAGCCCCAAAGGAAACAGGAAGCCCCGGGTCAAGCAATTCCTCACGTCTGGTTCTACGATGGTTGAGACCGATACGAGGGAGATTGCTTTGCACGTCGTAGTCGTCGGCTGTGGCCGAGTGGGTAGTGAGATCGCAGTGACGCTTGAGGCTCAAGGCCATAGCGTCTCAATTATCGATAAGCGTAAAGACGCGTTTCGCCGCCTCTCGAGCAATTTTACCGGTGACAGCATTGTCGGTTTTGGTTTCGATAGAGACACGCTCATCGAGGCAGGCATTACCGACGCCGGAGCACTCGCCTCTGTTACCTCTGGAGACAACTCGAACATCATGTCAGCGCGTGTTGCGCGCGAGACATTTGGAGTGCCACAGGTTGTAGCAAGGATTTATGACCCACGAAGAGCAGCGATCTATGAGCGCTTAGGGATACCTACCGTTGCTACCGTCTCGTGGACAACAGAGCAGGTTGTGCGACGACTCATCCCAACGACGCTCCCCACTGATTGGACCGATGCCTCTGGTGGTGTCCATCTAGTCGAGCGAACACTCCCGGGGCACTGGGCTGGAAGGCGACTCTCCGGTATTGATGAGTCCGGGAGATTTCAATTAAGCGCTATTACTCGCCTTGGAACCGCTCAGGTTGCTCGCAACGATCTCGTCGGTCAGTCCGGAGACATTCTTCACCTGGTAGTTGCCGCCGATGCCTTGGATGAACTCGAGAAGCGGCTAGCTACTACTACCGACCACTAGCTCGACCACTAGCTCGACCACAAACCCCCGCAGCAAGATTCGCGCATCGCGCCACCATCTCAACCTGTTCGCGTGGCATCGTTGCGCAATGCAATCCAACCCGCGAGCCTCAGTTCAAGGACAGCGACACCTAAACCTCTCGAGGGTCCTGATCCCAACAACATTGTTTCTCTGCACTGCACTGATCGCAGCTTGCGGCTCAGACGGCAAGGCCGCCACCAATAACCCAGATAAGACACCGCAGGCCGAGAAGGTTCAGTTCGCTGCGGGAGACGTGAAGGTGGTGCGTACAGGTAATACCGGAGAGGCCAACCTGAGCGACGTCGATGCATTGGTCGCGGCGACTCAAAATTACGTGCGCCAAGCCTCTGTCATTCCAATGCACGGTAAGTCGCTAAAGATCTCAGACCTGCTTACCTCCGCTGCAAAGCCAAACGCAGTCGGCGAAGCAAGCGATGCGCTCACCGATGTTGGTATCTCCCCTGCTACAGAGTCCGTGGAGGTAACGAGCGCTCCATTGCCCATCACGATTCTTACGGACAACACCGGGGTCGCTGCACTTGCAACCGTCTCAATTGACGTAACCATCAGCACCAAAACAAAGACTGGTGCAGTAACGATCCATCGGGTCGGCGAACTCGCGTTTGTTCACGAAGGAGACGCCTGGTTAATTGACGGCTGGCGGCTCACCGTCAACCGAGATGGCAAAGGAATTGCTTCAGCGCCCAAAACATCCTCCTCAACAAAGGCTCCGTGATGCTGACCACCGGAATAACTTTTAAGCGCTTCATTAAACGCGCAATTAGCGCCGCCTCGATTGTTCTCCTCGCAATTGCCATGGGCACCGGAGGGCTTGCTGCATGGTGGTTAAAGACTGGACGCATGCCGATTGCCGCAGGGGCGACTTACATGACAGTTACCAAGACCGCGAGCGCAGACACAACCCCCGTCCCTGGGATTGCGCCGATATTTGTATTAGTTGTCGGCAGCGATGCTCGTAGCGGAGAGACCGTTGCTCGCGGTGATGCGATTCACCTTGTTGGAGTAAATCCACAGAGCGGTCAAGCCACAATGCTTGATATTCCGCGTGACACTGGTGCTCAGATTCCTGGCCACGGGACCGACAAGATCAACGCAGCAATGTCAGCAGGTGGCCCGCAACTGCTCGCGGATACCGTAGGGAATCTCGTAGGAGTAAAGGTTTCGTTTGTAGTTACAACCGACTTTGATGGATTCATAGGAATGGTCAATGACCTTGGCGGCGTAGACGTCAACGTAATCTCCCGCAATGTCGATCGCGAATACAGCGGGGCCAACTTCGAGGTTGGCACAACGCACATGAACGGCACACAGGCGCTTGCCTTCAGTCGCAACCGACACGGATTTCCATCAGGTGACCTAAAGCGAAGCGAGAACCAGGGCTACTTCATTCTTCAAACTCTCGGCCAGTTACGCTCCAATAATCCTGGACCAACCGCGACTCTCGGGCTTCTAGGCAACCTTGGTAGGCATGCGCACCTCGTCAACATGGGGTGGGCTGATGCTTACAGACTCGGGCGCCTAGGCCTCTCCTTAGACCCGCAGAATGTACGCAACCTTGTGATACCAGTCGGCTCTGGGGTTGGCTCGCGCCTTGCTCTCCTCGGTACCGCTCGCGACCTCTTCAATGATTTTGCAGATGACGCGGTGTTGCAGCGCCACTAACTCAGAGCGCCTCGCCTCACTGCGTTATTGAGGTCTCTTACATAATTGTCACGCCCTCTAGGTACCCTCACTAGGTGAATCCGGACCCGAGAGATGCAGGCAGCACCCTTGATGCCCTCTCGCGAGATCCGGAGTTTGAGGGAAGGCTCGTATTCGATGCAGAGATCCCCGAGCGAGCGGCTCACTACGGTTCACTCTCTACCCCGCTCTCACCTGCGCTAGCCGAGCGAGTAGCGGAGAGGAAGCTAGATAGTTACTGGAGTCACCAAGCCTCCGCAATTGATTCGCTCCGATCTAAAAACAACACAGTCATTGCTACCGGCACCGCGTCTGGGAAGAGCCTCTGCTATCAACTTCCCATACTCGACTCAATAATCAATACCTCCACCTCTACATCTCTCCTGCTATTCCCCACAAAGGCGCTCGCTCAAGACCAACTACGTTCAATGCGCTCATGGCTACTCCCGGGTGTGAAGGCAGTTACGTACGACGGAGATACTCCACAAGAAGACCGCACATGGGCTCGCCGTAATGCCAATGTCGTTCTGACCAATCCAGAGATGCTCCACATGGGGATACTCCCATCGCATGCGCGCTGGGCTACCTTCCTCATGCGCCTTGATTACGTAGTGGTAGACGAGTTGCACGCTCTACGTGGAATCTTCGGAGGGCATGTATCTCAAGTGCTTCGCCGTCTGCGCCGAATCTGCGAGCATTACGGGTCCTCGCCAACATTCTGTTTTACTAGCGCCACTATCGGTAATCCGGCAGAGCTCGCAAGCACACTTATCGGTTCTCCGGTGAGCGCCATTACCGATGATGGATCCCCAGCGAGCGCACGGCGTTTTGCCTTGTGGCAACGGCCATTAATTGATGATGCTCTCGGTAAGCGATCCTCTGCCAACGCCGAGACCGCTGCGCTCCTTACCGCCTTCGTACGCGATGGCCACCCAACACTTGCTTTTACCCGCAGCAGGCGCGGGGCAGAGTTAGTAGCCGACCAGACCCGTCGCACACTAGAAACAGTTGCGCCAACCCTCGCCGATCGTGTCGCTGCGTACCGTGCCGGCTATCGCTCAGACGAACGGCGCGAGATCGAGTCAGCTCTAAACGATGGTCGACTTCTTGGAGTAGCGGCCACGAACGCACTTGAGCTCGGGATTGATGTGGGGGGCCTTGACGCAGTGGTCATCAACGGGTTCCCGGGCACCATCGCATCGCTGCGCCAGCAATCGGGGCGCGCTGGTAGGTCTGGTCAACGCTGCTGCTCAGTACTTGTGGCTGGCGACGATCAGTTAGATCAGTGGTACGCAGCACACCCAGAGCAATTACTTGATCGCTCCCCCGAGGCCGCGGTGATCAACCCGAGCAATCCATTCGTGCTCAGGCCACACATTGCATGCGCAGCGCACGAGTTGCCGCTCTCCCCAGATGACGAGAAATGGTTTGGAGCGGAGATTGACGAGGCCGTACGCGAGCTCGTAATTGCCGATCTCTTGAAGCCGCGTAAAGGGCTCATGTACTGGGCTGGACAGTCGCCGCCAGCGCCTGCAATTGGGCTACGAAGTGGTGCAACCGAGGAGTTCTCTCTACTTGACGCTTCGGGTGGATCAACTCGATTGATAGGCACTGTCGATGGAGCGCGCGTCCACAGCGTGGCCCACGTCGGTGCGATCTATCTACATCAGGGTCGCCAGTGGCAGGTAGAGAGCCTCGACCTTAAGGACCATGTCGCGTGGATGGTCGATGCCGATGAGCTTGACGAGTACACGATCGCGCGCGAAGAGACCGACATAACCATTATTGAGACCGACCAATCTCTCGCATGCGGATTTGGTACAGCGCATATCGGGCGAGTTGAGGTGACCAACCAAGTAGTTGCATACCAGCGAAGAAGGGTAGGCAGCGGAGAGTCACTAGGCACTGTCGCTCTCGATGTACCGGCGCGCTTGTTAGATACACGCGCTTGTTGGTACACGATTGATCTAGAGAAGCTCGTGCGTGCAGGGGTAGACCCGTCGCGAATCACCGGCGCAGTCCATGCCGCAGAGCACGGACTCATCGGCCTACTTCCACTCTTCACAATCTGCGACCGCTGGGATGTAGGCGGTGTATCTATGGCGATGCATCCCCAGACAGGTGACCCGACAATCTTCGTCTACGACGGATACTCAGGCGGGGCAGGAATTGCCGAGTTGGCATACGCCGATGTCGCGCGCCACGTAAGCGAGACACTCTCACTTCTCGAGTCATGCCCATGCGATGAGGGTTGTCCCTCCTGTGTGCAGTCTCCAAAATGCGGGAACTGGAACGAGTATCTAGACAAGGGCGCAGCAATTCTTCTCCTCAAACTTCTTAGCCCTAAATAGCGATCACCACTCAAGAACCGCTGCACTAGTTCCCTGAGACCCTGACCACTCAATAGTTGCGGAGATGCGCTCTCCAACCTCAACAATGCGAAGAACCCGGGCTCCATTGCGCAGCGCTATCTCGCGAGACCTGCGCTCAGCATCCTCCTGGGAGTATCCACTTACGCGATCACTAGCCATAGCTGAGACAACTAATTCAGAGACAGTCTCCGCATGGGCTCGCTCAACTGCAATCCTTCCAGCGCTGCCCGCTGCGATAGACGCCGCCGCTCCAATAGCCACCGCCACGATTAGCAGGACGGCGGCGCTCCCAGTCTCGCGCCTGACTCCAAAATCTTTCATCTCTCGACGCGCACAACTGCGCGCGCTCGCATCATCGGGTCTGGGAGCAGCGGCCCCACTACTGGGATATCAGTATGGACCTTTACCCGCAGCACCACAGATATTGCACCCCCTATCTCTGGGCGCCTCCCTAACTCAAGATCAACACCTGGGAGTGCCCTGCGCGCAGCCTCCAATACGGTTGCCTGATTCGGAGAGAGCGCCGCGGCCCGAGCCGCTTCATGCACTGCCTGCTCTAGAAGTAAACGTGTGCGCACAACAGATACAACCTGAAGGGTGCAGAGCAGGACAATGATTACTAGCGGTAAGACGAGTACAAACTCGACAGTTGATTGACCAGTCTGGCCAAGACTTCGCGCCATGCTGCGGCGCTTCTCTCGGCATTCTCGACCAACCAATTTCTCTGAAGGGCTCGGGTCCACGGACTCAAACATGCTTATCCTGGGATCAAACGGCCGACGACCATGTCAAAGAGTTTGGTAATACCGCCGCTCTTTGATGCCCATGTAAGTAGCAGGGTTGCGATTGCAGCAGATCCAAGTATCACAAGTGCATACTCTGCTGTTGTCTGCCCTGCCTCGTCGGCCTCACTCTTCACACGCTCTACAAATTTTCGGATTGAATGCACGGCTACCTCCTGGTAGTCGGTGGGTTTAATGTGGGTCGGCGCATGGCCAACGCAGTAAGGCGCGGTCAGTGACCGGCGAGCGCACCGAGTACAACTGGTGCGAGAGTGAGCAGCCCAAAGGCCGGAAGAATCGTAAAAACAAGGGGAAATAGTAGGCGAATCGGCACTGCCCGGGCACGTGCCTCTGCTTGTTGGCGAGTAGCAATGCGAGATGATTCGGCTAAGCGCTGGAGTGCGCTGCGGATCGGTGCTCCACTTCGCGCTGAGGCAGCGAGAGTTGCGCCTAGTGCTATCAGGTCTCGATGTGGCGGCGGCGATGCACATGCAGATGCGACAGGTATGCCCCTCTCACTCGCAGAGGCTAGATCGGTGCACCAGGCGGAGACTGTTGGCGGCGCCCATTTCGTGACGGCTGCAACCGAACCAGCAGGCGTACATCCCGAAGCAGCAGCGAGCGCAAGCAGATCAATGAG
>CAFBOR010000007.1_pt1 | contig 14097 bp, 10 predicted proteins | sample 7269501 | NCBI WGS metagenome assembly CAFBOR01 (sample SAMEA6814120, study PRJEB35770) | freshwater metagenome | biome: Freshwater; feature: Freshwater reservoir; material: water | place: Czech Republic | collected 2017-07-26 | depth 30m m
CTCTCGCTTTGCGCGAGTAATAGCGCGATCAAATCGGCCTTTAGATGCGAGTAAAACGCGCTCGGAGAGATCGCGGAGCACTGGGTTGGCAGCGCTCTGAAAAGATCCCCATGCGCAAGAACCCGAGGCACCTTCACCTTTTACCCATACGACCTCACCGCGTAGCAAGAGGCCGAGATCATCCTGCAGAATTGTTGTGATATCCGCAGCAAGCGAGCGATAAGGACGTCGGCCAAGATTCGCGACATTCACCGCCATTCGACCCCCCGGCTGCAGCACGCGTTCGCACTCTGCAAAAACATCGCGCAGCATCTCGAGATACTCAACGTATGAAGCAGGTATCCCTCCCTCACCAAGCTCTAATTCGTACTGCTTGCCGGCGAAATAAGGAGGCGAGGTTATGACGAGAGCGACAGATGAATCCGGGACCGCTGACATATCGCGCGCGTCGCCGCAGATTATGGAGTCAGCGACGGTGCAGTCGTTGATCGTGTCATCGCTAGAGAGAATCGGCGCATTAAAGCGCTCGTAGAACGCGCTCGAGTCATGGCTCTCTCTTCGGCCCGCGCCGAAGTCTGAGGTCGCAGTTGGTCTGCGCTTATTCGCCATAGGGTGTCACGGTAGTAGGAGGGCGCGCGCGGCGCACTTTGACGAGCCGAAGCCGCTTCTAAAGTCGAACCTGACTCAGCGAGAGCTTGCCCGTGCCCGCGCCTTGCGTGCCCAGATTGTGCACCCGACAAGGCCTGACAAACCAAGGGCTAGAAGTATCAATGATCCTGGCCCTTTGCCGCCTCCTGCAGCTGGAACTTCAAGCACCGCTACTGCAGGGACTCCGCTTATCGAGCGATCGCGAGGGGACGACTCTGAAGAATTATCGACGGCTCCGCTAGGCCCTTCCACAATCCCAGACGCTTTAGTCGACTCATCGCCGGCTCCAACAGCCCCGGCCACTGGAGTGCCTGCTGGCATCCCCGCCCCCGATGAATTCGGTTGCGTTCCGGCAGGGGGTATTGAGGTTGGGGTGATGATCGAGGTCGTGGTGGTTGAGGTAGTGGTTTCGCCTCCGAGAAGACTCGCTAAGGAGACGTATGCCGGTGCGGCGCCTGTTCCAAATCGCCACCCCTCCACATCACCATCGCGAACCGTTGTACTCCCGGCGCCAATGCTTGAGTATTTAAACGATGACGTACCGGAGGCTGAACGGAAATATGCCCAGTAGCGCGCGTCGCCGCCAGTTCCACCGAGGCAATCGGCCCCCGAGTCGCGCCCAACTCCGAAGAGTCGACAGACTGCACCGCCAACACCTGAGTATGAATAGAGAACGGGTTCAGCACCGGCACGGCGAAGCGCCTCAATACCCGTGATGGAGTCTTCGGTGAACTCAATGACAATGCGATTTGTGCCGCTGCTGGTCTCGACGATGACTGCGGCCCTATTAACCGATGGAGCCGCTACCGCAACCGGCATCGCGATAGACGATGCGCCGAGTGCAACCGTGAGAGCAAGACCAAGTCGCGCAACGCGCAGATTCTTAAGCATTCACCCGCCTCCTATTGAGGCGCATTAGTGCAGCTCCAGAGAGAACCAACATCAACCCGAGTAAACCGAGCGGGAATATATCTCCGCCGGTGTTGGCGAGTTCTCCGCTCTCCACTTCTGGAGTTGCTCCCCCAGCGAGATTACCTACAGGAATCGTTGTTGTGGTCGTTGTCGCGGTCTCTTTCGGCAGAGCGAAGGACCCGACAATCCAGTTCGCCAACATCCCATGGATTCCGCCAGTAGTGGCAAAAGTATTTACTCCATAAATGTCATACGGACTTGCGTAATTGCCATCCCCTGTCTGGGTTGCGCGCAGTGCATCACGCAGCGACACGTAGGCAGCGTTTACAACTGGGGCGTAACCGGTTAGTCCTGCAGCTCTCCACAAGTCATCATCGGGGTCCCACCCGGCAGCGGCAATAGCGAGAATTGCTAGCGCTGTCGCGTTCGGATTGGTTACTTCATCGCCGTTGAATGCCTCTCGAAAACCGCCATCCGACTGTTGCTGAGAAGCAAGGTACCCAAGGGCGTTACGCAAGGCCGCGTCGTCGCGGTCCGCACCGGCAGCCACAAGGGCGATCATCGCGAGAGCAGTTGTATTGATATCGGATGGAGTCTCAGTACTTAAGTCGCCGGTGTAATCCCATGAACCGTCTGCGTGCTGAGCATCACGAATAAGAGCGACGGTCTGTGCGCCCACTGGTTTATCCATTAATCGCAGAGCTATCGCTACCCCGAGGGTTCCATCGAAGGTTCCATATGATCCTCCAGATTCTGCGCTTGAAATAATCGCCTCGAGATCGATCCCATTCCCATCATTTCCTGGATCGAACTGAGTCGTTGAGAGCCCTAACGGCGCTGCAACAAAAATCACCATGCGCGCTGCATCACCGGCCTCAAGTCCTGCCTCGGCGAAGTTATCGATCCAATCGAGTGCGGTAGACCCGCAATTCGACGCAGACTCAACGCCTGCTCTTGCCTCGGCGGTCGACCAAGTGCTCGTCGTCTGGGCTGCCTCAGCCAGAGCCAGAATCGCATCCGGGGTCTCAAAGCCAGGAAAATCAGCGAGCTCGAAGCTCCCATCGGCTAACTGCTGAAGTCGCAACCAACTAGCTGCTGACTGCGCACTGCTCTCGTAGGAAACCAACCGCAACGGAGATGCTGCGACGACGACTGGAGCACATGCTGCTCCCGCAGTCGGAGCAGCAGCCAAGGGAGAGACAAAGGCTGCAAAGAGAACTAAAGAGGCGAGGCAAGCCCCGAACCGAGAACGGGTAAAAAGGGGTAACGACCTAAGCCTGTTCGCCATGTCTTCCTCCAAGGCCCATTTCCGCGAGGCCTACACCAACCTGCCCACTAGACGGGCAGTTCCACTAGGAAACACCGGCAAGCCGGCGGACAGAGGCGGGCATTCTGGCTCACGATGGCCCCGAGGGGTTCTCGCTTACAGTTGCGGGTCAGCGCCGGTCTCTCACCGGCTTTCCCCACTCTGGCCCGGCGGAACCGGGTCAGAATCGCGCAAACCGTCCGGGGTTGTGCGCGACCGCTGTCAAAGAGGCACCCTAGTGGGGCCGGAGAATAGGAATCAACATCAGAGTGAAGAAAATTGTCTGAGACTCAAGAGATCAAGCAAGCGCACGCGGTGCGCTCTAGTTGGCATGCAGTTGCATGGCTTGGTTGGGCACTCGCCGCAGCAATGAGCGTGCAATTGGCACCGAGCCCTGTCTACATCGCGATCATTGTCTCCATCTGCGCGCTTGCGGTAGAGACACATGCAGTTGAGGGCCCGTTCAAGCGCGCGTTCCCAGCACTTCTCGCTCTCGGTGTCATCTTCTCTTTTATACGTGTCGTTCTCGCTGCTTTAACTACACACATTGGCGAGAGGGTTCTGTTCTCTTTACCTCAGGCAACGCTTCCCCGACTCCTTGGTGGTTTCACTGTCGGAGGAACAATCGAGACTGGAGTAATTCTCGATGCATTGGTCGCGGGTTTTACGATCATCGGCGTGATGGCAGTATTCGGAGCACTCAACGCAGTTATCTCGCACTACGAATTGGTGCAGTCTGCTCCGCGTGCATTCCACGAGGCTGGTATCGCCATCACAGTTGCTCTCGCTTTTGTTCCCTCGACCATTGAGTCTGTTCACGCAGTTCGCGAGGCTGATAGGGCGAGGACCGGTGGACGCGTCGTGCGTCGAGCTAGGTCACTGCGCCTAGTAGTTCCAGTGCTTGAACGCGGTTTAGAGCGCGCGGTATCGCTCGCAGAATCAATGGATTCACGCGGTTTTTCCCACGGCGAACCAGCTAGAGGAGAACGCGTTGCAGGGTGGCTTGGATTGGCAGGCTTATTGGCGCTAGCAGCTTCTTTTGTAGCACTAATTGGGCGTTCGACAGCCTCGGCTGCGATCTTCGGTCTCTGCGGCGGGGCATTGATAATTGCAGCGGTTGCGGTTGCTTCACGCTCCAATGCGCGAGCCCGGTATAGGCGCAGACGCATCACAAAAGCAGACGCTCTTATGGTGGCACTTGCATGGATCTCGCCAGCAGCTCTCGGTGTTCTAACTATTTACGGTAACGACACGCTTACATGGAGCGCATCACCGCTCGCGTGGCCACAGGTTGGTTTGATCCCAGTCATTGCTCTTATTCCATTGCTTGCCCCCATGGTTCGCAGGCCATGGGAATCAGTCATTGATTCACACTCGAATGAACTGGTTACACCGTGAGCACAGTTGAGTTTCGTTCAGTCACCTTTTCATACCCGGGCGCAGGTGCCGATTCGCCTTCTGCCTTGATCGGGATCGACCTAAAGGTTCTCGAGGGAGAGGTGCTCCTTGTTGTGGGCGACTCGGGCTCCGGAAAGAGCAGTCTCCTCCGCTGTGTCAATGGCCTCGCTCCACACTCAACTGGTGGAACCTTCGGCGGTGAGGTAATCGTTGGCGGGCGGTCAACACGCAACCATCTGCCTCGCGACCTCGCAGACATCGTTGGTTTTGTGCATCAAGACCCTGAGGCGCAGTTTGTTGTCGACCGCGTTGAGCATGACGTTGCCTTTGCTCTAGAAAACCTTGGCTTAGATGAGGCTTCGATGCGTCGAAGGGTTGAGGAAGTACTCGATGCGCTCGGCATCGCGCACCTTCGCGATAGATCCCCCGCGACACTCTCGGGTGGTGAGCGTCAGCGCTGCGCTATCGCAGGTGCCCTCGCGTTAGCGCCCTCTGTATTGGTCTTGGACGAACCAACATCGCAACTAGATCCGCAGGGTGCGGATGATGTTCTGGCAGCGCTCTCGCGCCTCAATGCCGACCTCGGGACGACGGTCTTGCTTGCTGAGCACAGACTCGAGCGCGCAGCACCAATCGCAGACCGCGCAATAGTTATGTCTCGTGGAGACATAACAGATGGTCCAGACACAACCGCTGCTGTCATAGGTCGTTACCCCGGTGCACCAAGTGTTACTCGCTTAGGGCGCGCGCTTGGCTGGCCCGAATTGCCATTGACTGTCCGCGATGCACGTGCGACTGCGACGCGCCTTGGCGTAGATCTTAAAGCTCCCCTCGATCAGAGGCACGCGCGCGGCGAGACTCTGCTCTCTGCCAAGGATCTCCGAGTCGACATTGCCAGACGAAGGGTTCTACACGGAGTAAGCATGGAGATTGCTGCCGGAGATGTGATTGCACTCCTAGGGCGAAACGGCTCTGGTAAGACCACGCTTCTTCGTGCGCTTAGCAACCTCGTCTCTGCAACTTCAGGGGAGATCGTAGGAAGCGCAAGCATCGCCTATGTACCGCAGGATCCAGGGACTCTCCTATTCGCGCCGACTGTGCGCGACGAACTTGCCGAGACGCTCCGACTACTCGGCAAGCCCCGCGACGAAGGGGCAATTGATTGCTGGATCGAGTCACTCGGACTGCGAGAGGTTGAGCACCGTCATCCGCGAGGACTCTCTGGTGGCGAGAGGCAGCGCGTTGCGATTGCAGCCGTCGCAATCGGGGGCGCACAGATTCTGCTCCTTGATGAGCCGACACGCGGAATGGATGCCGCATCGCGCGCTGCGCTTGAACTCGCGGTTCGCTCCCATGCCGAGCGTGGCGGTGCTGTCGTGCTTGCTACTCACGATGTTGAGCTCGCAGCTCGATGCGCTACTCGGGTGACAGTTCTGGGCGACGGCGAGATTGTCGCCGAGGGAGATGCGCGCCAAGTCCTATCCGGCTCGCTATTTGCTCCTCAGGTACTTAGGGTCTTGCCGCCATTTCTCACTGTTGAGGAGGTAGAGATGGTGATCGCAGAGTGAGCACGGCGTGAGCACGGCACCCACCTCCGAGATCAAGGACCGTAGTTTTGGATTGAGCTCTGCACGCCCACGATTCGTGTACCTATTAATAACAATTCTCGGAGTAGGAGCATTTCTCTACCCATTCTGGTTACCCCAAGATGCGCTCCCGAACTCAGCCCACGCTGGAGATGCGCCACTGCTAGCAGCGCTTGTTGGAGTAATTGTCCTAGCAGCTTTGGCATTAGAGATTCGCCGAGGGACCATGAATGGGGCGACTGTCGCAATTCTTGGGGTACTAGCAGCAACCTCAGGTCTCCTCCGTCTGCTTGATTTACCTGGGGGAGGAAGCGGAATCTTCTTTCTTATTATCCTCGCGGGCGCTGCATTTGGTCCACGTTTTGGAATGCTCCTCGGTCTTGCGTCGATGTCTGTAAGCGCTTTGGTAACAGGAGGAATTGGTCCGTGGCTTCCGTTCCAGATGCTCGCTCTCGGATGGATGGGCGCAGGTGCAGGGTTCTTGGGGATCATTACGCAGCGCTTCGATAAGCGCGTCGAAGTAATTATCCTCGCTGGCTATGGATGGATATGGGGTTTCTTATACGGAGCCATTCTCAATCTCTGGTTCTGGCCATTCGCCAGAGATGGTGGCGCTCTCTCATGGGAGCCCGGGCTCTCATTCGTGGAGACCCTGCATAGATATTGGGCGTTCTATGTGGGCACATCACTCGCATGGGACGCTGCAGGCGCACTCGCCAATGCTCTCATCATTCTCGTAATTGGGGTTGCCGTGATGCAGACCCTGCGACGGTTTGCGCATCGCTTAGAGCCTGTGGTGCTCCTCCAATAGAGGACGAACAGGCCGGCGCCAATTACTCGGTTCGAGTCCAAGCTGCGAAGAGTGCTGCGTATGCGTCTCCTCGCGAGACGAGATCGTCGTGCGTGCCGATCTCGAGAATTTGACCATCGGCAACTACTGCGACGCGATCACAACGTTGTGCTGTTGAGAGACGGTGCGCAACGACAATTACCGTACGCCCCTGCGTTAATGCCTCAAGGGCACGCTCAACCTCAAGCTCGGTACCTGGATCAAGATTGGATGTTGCCTCATCTAGCACCAATACCGTGGGGTCCGCGAGTGCTGCTCTTGCGAGCGAGACGAGTTGTTTCTCACCGGCCGATAACCGAGATCCGCGCTCACGTACCTCAGTATCGAGCCCCTCAGGAAATGATTCAAAGTGCTCGCGTAAACCAAGTGCATCGACTGCTGCATCCACTTCGGCATTGCTTGCCTCCGGTGAACCGACGCGTATGTTGTCGCGCACGGTTCCCGCAAACAAGAACCCTTCCTGCGGCACCACTGCGATGCGCTCTCTCAGTGACTTGCGAGTTGCATCCTTAAGGGAGACACCGCCAAAACTCACATCCCCATCGATTGGATCGTAGAAGCGAGCCATGAGCTTTGCGAGCGTTGATTTCCCTGCACCAGTAGGCCCAACGAGCGCGACCCGCTCCCCTGCAGCGACGGTGATTGAAACATCCGATAGCACCGTTGGGCCACGCGGATGGCTCACCCCGTCCGTGTCTGGAGGGCCACCTCCATAGGCGAAGGTGACGCCAGAGACTTTCAGCACGCCGACCTCGGGTAGGTCGATTGCCCCCGGCTTCTCCGGGACTGAGTTCGGCGTATCGAGCAGCCCAAACAGTTTGTTGAGAGCAGCTGCCGCCGATTGCACCGTGTTGTATAGCTGACTTAACTGTTGAATCGGCTCGAAGAGGTTATTGAGATACAGCACGAACGCGAGCACTGTACCGACCTCGAGGATATTGCGATCGGCAAAGTACGAACCTGCTCCCACGACAACTGCAAGCCCCACCACACCTATGAATTCAACGAACGGAAAGTAGCGAGTTGCAATTTTTACTGTTGCAATATTCGCGTCGTACTGCGCTTCATTCGTGGCCTCAAAACGCTCGATGAAGCCACCCTCGCGCCCAAACGCTTGCACTACTCGTACGCCCTCAAGCCCCTCTTGGAGGGTCGAGAGGTTGGTGCCAACTCGATCGCGCACTTCAAGATACGCAGTATTAGATCGCTTGCGGAACCAGAGGCTTGCAAATATCACGGGAGGAACAACGACAATTGTGCAGAGAGTTAGCTGCCATGAAAGAAGGCTCATCACCACGAGCGTGCCTACGAAAATGAGCGCGTTCTGTACGAACATGACTAGCCCTTGAGAAACCAACTCCTGCAATGCATCAATATCTGAGGTCATGCGAGCGACAAGGCGCCCCGTCTTCTCACGTTCAAAGAAACCAAGATCAAGATTAATGAGGTGCCTAAATACCCGGGCTCTCAGCGAACGTAGGAAGTCCTCACCAATGCGGCTCACGGCCCAGATAACAGATCTGCCAAGCAGCGCGCTTGCTACTGCAAGTACCAAATACATCACAGCTGCGATATTTATTGCACGCCCGCTCTTGCCTACTAGGCCTGCGTCAACTGCGTAACGAACGACTAGTGGCGAGGCGAGTAGCGCCGCCGTCTGGATAATCAGCAGAAAAACTGCCCGCATTATCGCTCGCCGCTGTGGACGAAGCATTCGGCTGAGACGCAGCACGACTCTCCCTGCGGCTGCCCGATCTATGCGCGACTCATCATCTAGCGGCCCCGACTCAACCCACCCGCCCCTCATGCGGATCCCTCTTTGCTCGAAGACTCTTGGGAGTCAGAGCGAGCGAGTATCTCCCTGTAACGCTCGTTGCTAGCTAGCAGCTCCTCATGAGTGCCCGAGGCGATACAGCGCCCACCATCTAGGAGAATGACGCGATCAGCCAACGCAATTGTTGCTGGGCGGTGAGCGATGATCAGAGTCGTGCGGCCCTCCATGACTTCGCCGAGCGCCGCGCGGATTTCATGCTCTTTACTTGGGTCGACCGCCGATGTCGCGTCATCAAGAATCAGTACTCGCGGATCATGAAGGACTGCACGTGCAATAGCTATACGTTGACGCTGGCCACCGGAGAGGGAGTAACCGTGCTCTCCGATGAGTGTCTCATAGCCCTGTGGAAGGCTCTGAATAAATGTGTGAATACCAGAGAGGCGTGCTGCGCGTTCAATTGTTTCGATGGAGGCGCCCGGATCAGAGAAGGCAATGTTGCGACGAATCGAATCCGAGAATAAGAAGGTGTCCTCAAAAACAATTCCAACCGCATCTCGAAGTTCGCTCACACGCAGATCTCGAACGTCCACTCCATCGATTAGTACTCGCCCGGCATTCACGTCGTAGAAACGCGGGACAAGACGAGCCACCGTTGTCTTGCCACTGCCAGTAGCCCCAACTATCGCAACTGCCTCTCCTCCGCTAATAGAGACATTCAAACCATCCAACACAACGCGTCCGGGGCCATAACCAAACGAAACTCCCTCAAATAGAAGGTTGCCTGGGCCATCTGGAAGCGGCACTGGGTTTAATGGATCATCAACAGCCACATCGGTCGAGAGGATTTCATGAATCCGACCCGCTGCTGCAGATGCCCGCGATGACTGAGCAACCAGCATGCCGACCATGCGCAGAGGCCAGATGAGCATCAGGACATAGAGGTTGTACGCAAGAATGTCGCCAATCGCCAACTGGCCATCTAGTACCAAGTGTCCGCCGTACCAAATGATCGCGACCAATGAAAGGGTCGGGAGCAGGTCAATGAGGGGCATGAAGCCTGCGCGTAATTTCGCTGCGCGTAAGGCTTGCTTGAGCACTCCATCGGCGGCGTCGTCTAGACGCTTTACCTGCAATCTCTCAGCACCAAAGCCTTTGAGAATTCGAATGCCAGACAAAGACTCCTCGACCACTCCAGAGAGGCCAGAGAGTTCCTCCTGTAGAGCAAGGTTCGCTGGAGTGATACGCGTTGAGAATCGTGTAGCAGCGCGATTCAAGAGCGGGAGTAGCCCTAGCGCAAGCACTGCTAGGACAACGCTCTTCATCATCATGATGATGAGCACACCGATCATGGTGAGCATGCTTGCGGCTGTAAGCGGAAGCAGAATGACCACAGTATTGATCTGCTGAAGGTCGCTATTCGCCCTAGCCATCAACTGCCCAGTCTGAGCCTCATCGTGGAAAGCAAAATGGAGGCGCTGAAGGTGGGCGAATAAGCGCGTGCGTAGGTCGGTCTCGGTTCTGAGCGCAATGCGGAACGCGCAGTACCTACGGAGGCCGGTCGTAAGCGCCTGCACCACTCCAACTGCGAGCATCGCAAGCGTGAGGAGAAACACCAAGTGAAGGTCGTCTCCGCGTATCCCATCATCTACGGCGCGAGCAGCCAACTGCGGTACCGCGAGGCGCGCGAGTGTCCAGATGAACCCGGATACAACCCCGACAACGATCCACCATTTTTGGGGGCGAACTGCCTCGACCATTAGGCGCCAACCAGCACTGCGCGAAGCACGATCGCGCTCAGTGCGCTGATCGATCTCGCTCTTCGTCGCTGAAGTCTCGGTGGTCTCGGCGGTCAACTGGCTCCTCGTGTGCCGCGCGAGGATTTCGCTTGGCTACCTACGTATTGAGGTTACCCGAGCCGACTTGCCCCACTACTCCTTGGAGAGAGGGCTCGTCTCAGTGGTCGTGGCCAAAGAGTTCTTTAGCTAGCTGGTCTACAACTGCCTGAACAGCTGGGTCATCCGGTGAGCCCACCATCACTACAACTCTGGCTCGGGATGCGGTTAGCTCCGCTGCGAGTCGGCCAGCGATCACTGGATTCCCATCAGCAAGCAGCACAATCGGCAGGCCTTGGTTAGCGGCATCCCACGCCTCAGACGCTGCACCCTGATCACTACAACGAACACGTACTGGATGTACTGGTGAGTTAATAATCATTTGTTTGCCCTTTCACGCGCGGCCTCCGCTGTATGGAGGACACTAAGAATTTCATCTCCGACTAACTCATCGAAACGAAGAAGTTCGTCTCGTAACGCCTCGACAAGATCGCGGTTTGCATCAAGCAACCCACGCACGTCACCCTTGGCACGATCGAGGATTCGTTCAACAGCTCTACGAGCGTCGTCATTACCAAGCACCTTGCCGACAATTCCCATAGAGACAGGCCCAGGCTCAATCGCATCGAACGAGACCAAGGTCCCGGCCATGCCAAAGGATCCGACCATCTGCGCAGCAATTTTTGTGGCAGATGCCAAGTCGCCACCCGGACCGGTTCCCGCCTCACCGAAGAAGAGTTCCTCAGCGGTCATCCCACCGAATGAGATTTGAATGGCAGCGATGAGCTCTGTGCGTGTTCTCGTAAAACGTTCCTCAGTATCAGAGTGCGCAAGCAATCCAAGTGCATCTTTTCGTTTCACGATGCTGAGGACCTCGAGTTTGCGCCCAACTCCTACGAGATACGCAACTACTGCGTGCCCGGATTCGTGTGTAGCAATTGTGCGACGATCTTCATCTGTGTACTCGACAGGCTGCTTGAGACCAATCTCTTCGGTCATCTTGGCCTGGTGCACATCCGTCCAGTCCATTGACTCGCGATTTGATCGCAGGGCCCAGACCAGCGCTTCGTCAAACAAGTGCTCGATCATCACCGGCGAGTATCCAAGCGTGATTGCTGCGAGTTGATCACGGCGATCCTCACGATCCAACTCAGGCACATGAGCCTTGCGCTGAAGGTAATAGTCGATGATCTCGCGACGCCCACTGCGGCTTGGCAGGTCAAAAGAGATGGAGCGATCGAAGCGCCCAGGTCGCAGCAGCGCTGGATCTAAGTCTGCGGCTCGGTTGGTGGCACCGATAACGAGAATGTTTGAAGAGACTGGAGGACGCTTCTTGAACTGCTTCATCTCGGGGAGCATTCTGTTGACAAGGTCAATCACCGCACCCCGCATACGACTCCCGATAGTGGGCTCGTCGAAAGACTGCATCTGCACAAGGAGCTCATTAACAACCCCGCTGATTCCCTCAGACATAGTTGATCTCTCAACGCCGCCAGAGTCTCCAGAGATTTCAGTCGATCTCGATCTCACACCGCTCCGTGATGCAGCGATCGCATCAATCTCTTCGATGAACCCGATAGCTCCTCCTTCGCGGCGAGCGATCGTGCGGAGCTTGCGGAAGAACGATCGAATCTTGCGGTTCGTCTGGCCGTAGTACATCGACTGGAACGAGCTAGCGGATACGTAGAGGAAAGGAACCCCCGCCTCACGCGCCATTGCCTTGGCCATGTAGGTCTTACCAGTACCAGGTGGGCCCTCGAAGAGAATTGCACGACGCGGGTTACCGCCCATGCGGTCCCTGAAAGTTCGAAATGCGAGGAAGAGGTTGAGAGTCTTGACAACCTCCTCTTTCACAACACCAAGGCCGACTACATCGTCGAGAGTGATCGGGATCTCGCTCGGTCGATACATGATGTGGGGCGACTTGCCAGCAGAGAGCAGCGGAACCACTAGAACGGCACCGAGCACGATGATGAGGGCCACGCCAGGGAGAAGTTGCTGCATCTCTGACGAGAGATGAATCTCTGGCCACCCAAATGTGAATGGAATGCCGGCGAGAAGCCTCCAGTAGAGAACTGTCGCAACTAGCCCGAGACCAGCGATGATTTGAACGAGGCGGCGTCGCCTATGTGCTTCACGGTGTGCAGATACGTCAGCAACGCCACGTAGAACGGCGTGCCCACTGAGCAGGCTGAGATCATCCATAACTGGTCCGCGCCCCCATTCAATAAGCCGACCGGCATTTACCGGAACTTTGGGGGTATCGGCCTACAAGTGCGCCACCTGTAGGGGATGATTTCCGAGACTTCTGGCGGGTTCTCCGCTCAGATAGGCCTAGGTACCTACTGACCTAGAGAGCGACTGACCTAGAGAATTCAGGGGCTACTCGCCTAGTCGACTGTATTTGCCTCGGTAATACAGGAGAGGGCCTGCGTCGGCCTCGATTCCGAGATCTATTACACGCCCAACGACTATCCAATGGTCGCCACCGTCGTGGACCTCATGGAGCACACAATCTAAAAACGCGTGCACGTCATCAAGGAGGGGCGATCCGCTAGGTGAGAGATGCCAAGCCACCTTCGAGAACCTGTCCTCGCCGGGAGTAGCGAATACTCGGCAGACATCCTCTTGAGCGTCGTCAAGAATGTTGACTGCAAAACTTTTAGCGCGCTCGATACGCGGCCAGCTCGATGAAGTCTTCGCTGGACAGAAGAGCACAAGCGGAGGATCGAGAGAGACGGAGGTAAACGAGTTCGCTGCGAGCCCTACTGGCCCCGCATCATCCATCGCTGTGATGACCGTGATACCGGTGGCGAAGTGCCCGAGAGCATCTCGAAACTCCAATCCCGTTGGACCAATCACATTCTCGTCTGGATGCCCTGCCATCAGTTGGCTCCCTCAACTTCTCTGGTTATGTCGAGGATGGTTGGTTCGATCTTGAGTTCTAATCCCTCGCGTGCTGCAAACACATTAAGGCCCGATCCGCTCGCACAAGCAATTGCTGCAGCACATTGTTCGATGGAGTCAATCTCTGCATCGTCGTGCATTGGATCATGATGGAATAGCGCCAGACTCCTAACACGACCAGAAACAGCTACTTTTACCGCATAATCAACGCTGCTATGACCCCAGTGCCGCTTCTCCGGATACTCAGCGAGCGTGTGCTGAGCATCGTGGATCAGCAGGTCAGCCCCGTTGCATAGGTCGATTACATCCTGCGGAACGAAGTCGTCATCGTCGAGCGCACAGCACCCTGGGCCATGGTCTGGCATATAGACAACTGATACATCGCCGGAATCAACACGAAACGCGAGCGTCGGGCCAGTATGGCGAACGGCGAGCGCAGTGACAACTGCGTCTCCGATTCTGAAACTCCCTGGAGATACATCGTGGAACCGGACGCTCGCTCCTAGCTCCGCTGGAGTAATTGGAAAATATGGGGGCCCCATAAATCGTCCAACCATCTCCGAGAGTGGTGCCTCGCCGTGATCGGGGCCGTAGATATCGACTTCACTGCCGAGCTGATGAAGAGGTTTAAAGAATGGAAATCCTTGGACGTGATCCCAGTGGAGATGAGTAAGCAGGACGGAGCCCCTCCACTCACCTGCATTACCTGAGGCAATTAGTGAATCCCCATACGTTCGCAGACCTGTACCAAGATCAAGAATGATGGGGTCTGCTCCGGGGATCTCGATCACGGCGCAGGAGGTATTGCCGCCGTAGCGAGCGAGCGCGGGATCATCGCAAGGCGTTGAGCCGCGTACCCCATAGAAAGTGACGTTCATCCCCCC
>CAFBOR010000008.1_pt1 | contig 13247 bp, 12 predicted proteins | sample 7269501 | NCBI WGS metagenome assembly CAFBOR01 (sample SAMEA6814120, study PRJEB35770) | freshwater metagenome | biome: Freshwater; feature: Freshwater reservoir; material: water | place: Czech Republic | collected 2017-07-26 | depth 30m m
GGCTGGAGACCCCGAGGCGAACCAGCCGACTACATCGACCACGATGTGGGGGCAGCCGGCGTTGGCGTAGAGGGTGACGGCTGCGAACCCCCCGACAGCGACGATCACATTGTTCGGTACAACCTCGCCCGCTGAGTAGTTGACAGAAGAAGCTGTTGGCCTAGTGACCCCCGCAGGCCAGACCGTCACGAAGCCACTCCCCGCGGGGTTAATCACCGTGACATTCAACGCAACCGCTGCGGCATCCGAGGGGACATCAGATCCGATCACGCCAGCAACTGCCAAGGAGCGCTCGCCAGTGAGGCAGGGCCCGCTCCCGAAGTTACGAGTATCGAGGAGCCGAAAGGGGCTCACACCAGTAAATCCTCCGGTTGAGGCGGGCGGAATCGCCGCACCAGCACTAGAGACCTGTAAGAAGGCAGATACTGGTAGGGCTGCTGTGATGGCTATGACAAGGCTCAGCCCTGCTCTGGTCATGCTGGCTAACCGCTGCCCCTTAAACCGCATGCCAGTCTTTTTGAAGGGATTGTCCCTTGAGAAATTCACTCATTTATCCAATCGGCGAGCGTGATAGGGCGAAATCATAACCCTCTGGGAATGGGGTTTGGTCCGCAGGTTCGACCTCCAATTTGGGCCTCTGAGCCATGGCCCGACGGCTTCTTTTTGGCCCGGATTGTGGCGGGAGAATCGGTGCCGCTAGGATGCCACCTCGCTCCCAAGACCATCTTTGTCTTGGTTGTGAACCTCGGCGCTCGGCCTCTCGGCCATGGCTGCCTTGGATCAAATGCCCGTTTAGATTCCGTCGATAGAGAGTAAGTGGTATTCGTGAAGACCTTCACGCCTAAAGAGTCCGACATTGTTCGCGCTTGGCACGTAATTGATGCAGAGGATGCCGTCTTGGGTCGTCTCGCGACAGAGGTTGCAAACCTTCTGCGCGGTAAGCACAAGGTGATCTGGGTTCCTCATCAGGACACAGGCGATCATGTGATCGTTATCAATGCTGCGAAGCTAGACATCTCGGCGCGCAAAGCAGTCGAGAAGCAGTACTACCGACACTCTGGTTACCCAGGTGGACTTAAGCAGGCATCGCTCCAGCGCATGCTTGACCGTCACCCGGATCGCATTATCAAGCTTGCCGTTCGCGGCATGCTCCCCAAGGGCCCACTTGGTCGTTCGATGCTTCGCAAACTGCGCGTCTACGCAGGGCCAACACATCCCCACGTTGCTCAGAATCCAGTCGAGCGCGCGTTGCCAGCAAGATCCCGTAAGACCTCAAAAGCCGCTTCCTAAAGTAAAGATTTAAGGACTTCAGTTGCCCAAGCCATTGATCCAGACGACCGGTCGACGTAAGGAGGCAGTGGCGCGTGTTCGCCTCCGCCCCGGAACCGGCAAGATCACAATCAACCGCCGTGACATAGAGGCATACTTCCGTATCGCCACTCACCGCATGTCGGCGACCGAGGCACTGCGCCTTACTCAGACTGCAGATGTCTACGACGTTGATGCGACAATCGTTGGCGGTGGAATCAGCGGACAAGCTGGAGCCCTCTGCCTCGGAGTTGCTCGTGCGCTTGTTGCACTTGACCCAGAGTCACGTGCGCAGCTCAAAAAAGCCGGACTCCTCACTCGTGACGCGAGAGAGAAAGAGCGCCGTAAGTACGGACTCAAGAAGGCTCGCAAGGCTCCGCAGTACTCCAAGCGGTAGTCTCGAAACGCTTCAATTACCCGGCCATGCCTCATCTCCGTTTCGGAACAGATGGCGTTCGGGGGGTCGCCTCTGTCGACCTCACAAAGGAGTTTGTCTATTGCCTTGGCCGCGCTTTGGCGCGCGTTCTCGGCCCAGACCACCTCTATCTAATTGCTCGGGATACTCGCGAGTCGGGCTACATCCTCGAGGGAGCGGTATGCACAGGGCTACACCGTGAGCGTGCGCTCTCACTGACCTGTGGTGTGCTGCCGACCCCAGGGCTTGCGCTTCTCGCCCAGGAGAGAGAGGCGGTGGGGGTGATGATCTCCGCTAGCCACAACCCTTGGACTGATAACGGCGTAAAGGTCTTCTCGCTCGGCGGTGGAAAAATATCGGATGAGCAGCAGAGTGCGATCGAGGATCAACTCGAGCAGCTTTTGGACGAGGGCGATGTACGCCTCGACGACATGGCTGCGATTTTGAATCCGGGTTACGCGCCGGGGAGCGCCGATCGTTACGTCGCTCACTTAGTTGATTCACTCAAGGGGCGCTCTCTCGCGGGACTTAAAGTAATAGTGGATTGTGGCAATGGTGCTGCCTTTGAAGTAGCGCCTTTTGCACTGCGCGGACTCGGCGCTGAGGTAACTGTTCTCAACGCCGATCCAAATGGACGAAACATAAATGACGGATGCGGCTCTACGGATCCCTCTGGTCTGGCGCGTGCAGTTGTTGAACTCCAAGCAGATGCCGGCCTCGCTCTTGATGGTGATGCGGATCGAGTTGTGATGGTCGATGCGTCTGGAGAACTCGTCGATGGAGACAAGATGCTCGCGGTGCTTGCCTTTGATCTTGATGATCAAGGCTTGCTTGCAGAGCGCGGTGTTGCGACAACGGTGATGGCGAATCTTGGGTTGAGGAGAGCTTTCGCTACTCGTGGAATCGAGTTGGTGGAGACCCCGGTCGGGGACCGTTATGTGAAGGCAGCGATGGATGAGCGAGGGCTTGTGCTTGGTGGCGAGCAGAGCGGGCATGTGATTATCGGCGCACTCGCCAATACTGGCGACGGAACCCTCACGGGGATCAGCGTGCTTGATGTTATGCAGCGCACAGGGCGTTCTCTCGCGGATCTCGCCTCGGTTGTGGATAAGGCTCCACAGGTGCTTCTCAACGTAAAAGTGGCGCGCCGTGAGGAGCTTTTGGATGCTGAGGCTTTCTGGGCCGCCGTCTCGGCTGTTGAGCAGGGGCTAGGGGATAAGGGGCGCGTCTTGGTGCGGGCCTCCGGGACCGAGCCAGTGGTTCGAATCATGGTGGAGGCTCTCGAGCCCGGGGTCGCTGCTGCGCAGGCTGAGATCCTCCGGGTAGCACTCTTAGACGCATTGGGCCCCTTAGCCGACTGACGGGCAGCCTCCGGCCGGTAGGCTTAACGATCGCGTGTGTGGAATCATCGCCGTACTCCGGCGCCCCTCTGATCGGCCCATTCCAGGGCTCACCGGCCTCGAGGCCGACCTCGGCCTTGCTCGGGGGCACCTCGAGTCTGCGCGCGCGTTACTTGAGAGCCCAGGAGGAGCGCTCGAGGCCTCAGCTGAGGTCCGTCTCGCTGCTGCACATATTGGAGCTGTTGATCAATCGCTGCGCGGTGTGCCGGGGGCACTAGCGCTCTTAGTGGATCCAATTGCCGCGGCGTCGCTTGAGTCGATGGCGAGTTCGCTAAGGAAGAACATCGAGGCGCTTGAAGCAATCCTTGACGCTGGTTTTGTTGATGCAGACCACCTCGAGGAACTCAATGAGGCTTTGGTTGAGGTAAAAGATGCTCAGTGGGCTGTCAGCAATGATCGCATCAAAACTGCGCGCTCGATTGCTGGACTGCTCAATGGGCTCGACCCTGCAACCAATCATGGAGCGGTGGCAGCGATGCACTCGGTGCAGGTTGCGCTCTCCGCGATAGATCGTTTAGAGGTCCGCGGGCGCGACTCCGCTGGACTCCAACTATTTGTATCAAACCCGGCGATAGATCTAACCGCGCCTGATGTGCTTTCGCTTGTTGCGCAGCGCGCTGACGATCGGCTTTATCGAGGTGGCGCTGTCGGCATCGTTGATGGGGCTCTCGTATTTGTCTATAAAGCCGCTGCAGAGATAGGCGAATTGGGCGACAACGTGGCGGCGCTTAGGCGCAGCATCTCGGAGGATGCGCTCCTTCATCTGGCGATAATGGGTAATAGCGCGCAGATCGCAGTGCTTGGCCACACGCGCTGGGCAAGTGTTGGGATTATCTCCGAGGCCAATGCTCACCCGCTAAATAGCATCGAGGCTGCGGGCGCTGGCTTGAGTGTTGCTGGTCCGTACGTTGCCGCTGCACTAAACGGCGATGTCGATAACTTCCGAGAGTTGATCGAACAGAACTCGCTCTCGATTCCTTCTGAGATAACGACAGACGCGAAAGTGATACCAGCGCTTGTCTCGCGAGCGATCAGTGCGAGCGAAACCTCTTTGAGTAGCGATAGCGACCTCTCGGGTTCACTAGTCGCAGCGTTCGCTAAGACGGTCGCAACCTTTGAGGGCAGCATGGCAATAGCGGCACACTCTGGTGCTGATCCAAATCAACTCTTGCTTGCTCTACGCGGTAGCGGCCAGGCTCTTTACATTGGGCTTGCAGACGACTCTTATGTAGTTGCAAGTGAGCCCTATGGAGTTGTTGAGGAGGCGAGTCAATATGTACGCCTCGATGGCGAGACACCAAGTGATCTAGATAATCCAGAGGCGAGCCGCGGGCAGATTGTTGTGCTCGATGCCGCTCTTGCTGGCTCGCTAGCTGGAATCAGGCGCTTCTCTTATGACGGTTCTGTGATCGAGGTGGGCGCGGAAGATCTGGCGCGCGCCGAGGTCACTACTAGGGATATAGATCGTGGAGCCTTTCCCCACTTCTTGCTCAAAGAGATCTCAGAGTCACCGGCATCGTTCCGTAAAACACTGCGAGCGAAGTTGATCGAGCGCGATGGGGTGCTTGTTGTAGACGTTGGTCGCGATGCTCTCCCAGATTCAATTCGGGAGAAGCTGTCATCCGGTGCGCTGCGCCGTGTACTTGTTATAGGTCAAGGAACCGCTGCTGTAGCGGGGCAGAGTCTCGCCGCAGCACTCGCCGACCTCGCAGGCTCCCAACTTGTTGTTGAGGCGCTTCCAGCAACTGAGTTGTCAGGGTTTCGCCTAAGCGAGGACATGTCTGCGACCCTTGTGATTGCAATTAGTCAGAGCGGAACCACAACCGATACGAATCGAACGGTCGACCTAGCAAGGAGTCGAGGTGCTGTTGTCATCTCGATCGTAAATCGACGCGGTAGTGATCTCACAGATCGAAGCGATGGAGTGCTCTACACCTCTGACGGTAGAGACGTGGAGATGAGCGTTGCCTCCACAAAAGCTTTCTACGCTCAAATAGCTGCAGGGTTCCTTCTGGCATTTGGTATTGCTTCGGCGGTCGGGGCTGACCTTGCCGACCGACAAGAGTTTCTAGCGGCACTGCGCGATCTGCCTGCAGCGATGGAGGTAGTTCTTTCTCGCCGCTCTGCTGCGCGTGTAATTGCAGAGAACTTCGCGCCATCCAAGCGCTACTGGGCCGTTGTCGGGAATGGCCGCAATCGAATTGCAGCCCAGGAGATTCGAATCAAACTCTCCGAACTTTGTTATAAGTCAATTGCATGCGATGCGACTGAGGATAAGAAGCACATCGACCTCTCAGCTGAGCCTTTAATTTTGGTCTGTGCTGCTGGGCTGAGTGGGTCAATCGCTGACGATGTAGCCAAGGAACTCGCGATCTACAGAGCGCATAAGGCGACTGCGATTGCGTTTGTGAATGATGGAGAGGAGCGTTTTGGAGCGGCAATCGCAACCTTCCCGGTCCCGGTTACGCACCCTGATCTAGGGTTCGTCCTCTCCGCTATGGCTGGTCACCTATTTGGGTATGAAGCAGCACTCGCAATAGATGCGTCAGCCATTCCTCTTCGCGAGTCGCGCGCTGCAATAGAAGATGCGTATGGCTCAGCAGAGCTCGTTAATCAGAGTGGATACTCAAGGCTGGGCGAGACGATTACTCCTCTTGCAGAGCGGTTCTTTGGCTTCCTTCGTGTCGGCGGATATGACGGTTCGTTAGAGGCAGGTACCGCGGTTCGTCTCGCATCGTTATTTAGGTATGCAACTGGGATTGTTCCACTCGAAGTGTTCGCAGTTGAGTGGGGGATTGTTGGAACCCCAGCGGTTGTGATTGAGTGGCTAACAGCTGCTTTGACTCTCGCTATTGACGAATTAACCCGACCAGTTGATGCGATTAAGCACCAGGCCAAGACAGTGACTGTTGGAATATCGCGTTCAGACGATGCACTGCTGCGCGCTCCACTTGTTCAGGCGGTTCTCGCGGCTGGTGCCGCACGCGACAACCTCGGTTATCGCGTTCTGCGCACGCTGGTTGCTCTCGACGCTGCAGTTGAGAAGGTAGAGGGGTCTACTCGCTATCGAATTGACGGAGACCCTGCATCGGATGATGCTGTGATCGCAGTTGTAGAGCGCGCCGGAGTAGGTGCATCGCTGGCATCGCGAACTGAGAGAGACCCCCGTTTGCGCGGTACGAAGCAACTTGTTGCGGTTGAGGGCGAGGTCACGATTGCTCGAGGTCGAAGCGATGGCCGCATCGTTGTGATTGTCCCCGAGGTAAAGGGCGCCGACTGTGTTGGGCTTACCCTGCTGCACCTTGATCTGCACGAGAACCTGCCGCCAGAGGTGGCCCGGGGCGTGCTGTCTGGTTACCGAAATCGCTATGCCGCTATCCGCAGTGCAGTCACAGAGACCGAACCAACATTTGATGACGCCCTACTTGGTGACGTCTTAATGGCGGATCTTTTGACAGTGCCGGTTTATACGCTCGCTGATCGCTGGCGCGAGAAGTGAACAACGTCGTAGGCATGGGTGCAGATCTTCTTGATGTCGAGAGATTTCGCGCAGTGCTTACTCGAAGGCCAGGGTTAGAGGAGCGCTGTTTTACCGATGGCGAGCGATTCTCTATCGAGGAGCGCCGAGACAGAGTTCCAGGGTTAGCTGCGCGTTTTGCTGCTAAGGAAGCGGTTATGAAGGCGCTAGGTGTTGGTGTTGGAGCGTTCGCGTTTCGTGATGTTGAGGTAAAGCGAGAGTCCAGCGGTGAGCCACTTCTGCTGCTCCATGGTAAAGCTGCGCGTTTAGCTGAGGCGCGAGGTGTGAGCGAGTGGCGTATCTCGCTATCTCATACATCGAGTAACGCGATGGCCGTCGCCCTCGCCCTGGGTTAGTCGGATGCAGCGGGTCCTCACTCCCAGCGAGATGGCTGAGGCAGACCGTCGGACGATTGATGCGGGTACTTCCTTCGATGTCCTAGTCGAGCGCGCTGGTCGTGCTCTTGCCCGCGAGGTGCTAGCTGTTCTCGGCGGGGCCTACGGCAAGCGGGCAGTCATTATCTGTGGTCCAGGCAATAACGGGGCCGATGGATTGGTGGCATCGAGGGTTCTACGTTCTCGGGGTGTGCGGTGTGGGGTCTTCGCATTGACATCGCCGCTCGATCGGAGTGCGGTGGCCCGAGAGATACAGCGCTGTGATGTGTTGGTCGATGCGATGTTCGGAACCGGATTTCGCGGAGCATTGGATGGCGATGCAGCGTGGATCGCCGATCAGACGAATCAACGCTCGGATGGCCTACATACTTTTCGAGTTGTTGCCGTCGACATCCCGAGCGGGGTCCACGGACTCACCGGAGCAACACTTGGTAGCGCTGTAAGTGCTGACCGCACAGTGACATTCGGCGCTGCGAAACCTGGCCTACTTTTCGAGCCAGGGCGCGGACTCTGCGGTTCGCTAACTGTCGCTGACATAGGCATAGAGATCAGCGAAGGCACTCTGCTCGGGTTAGTCGACGAGCAGGACGTTCGCGAATGGATTCCGCAACGAATGGCGAATGACCATAAGTGGGCGCTTGGTCCGGTCATGGTCATCGGGGGATCTCTTGGTATGGCTGGGGCGCCACGGCTCTCCGCCGCTAGTGCACTCAGGGCAGGGTCGGGAGTTGTGGTCGTCTATTCGCCAGATCCAAGTAGCGCCGAATCGCCCGCCGAATCGCCCGCCGATTCGCTGCGACAGGGCAGGGGCTCATCCGCCGATTCGCTCGCCGATTCGCTGCGACAGGGCAGGGGCTCATCCGCCGAATCCGCCAAATCGCGCGCAGAATCGATAGAGCCGAGAGTCTCTTGGGGCAACGAGGTAATTACTCGAGTCATTCCGTTGGGCCAGGAGGGGCGTCTAAACAGCGACTCGTCGGAGTACTTGATAGAGGCCGCTCGTCGATTCGATGCAGTGCTAATCGGCCCGGGGCTCGGTGCAGATCATGGGGTTGCAGAGATGGTGAGGGCACTCATCGGCGGAGTGGCGGCCCCAATAGTTCTAGATGCAGATGGCCTCAATTCGCTCGGCGGCGACCTCTCTGCTCTTCAGGAGCGTGCCGAGTTAGGGCTAGGCCCAGTGATCCTCACGCCGCATGAGGGCGAGTTCGAGCGACTCTCTGGGGAGGTCGGCTCAGATAGGGTCGCTGCCGCTCGAGGGCTGGCAAGAGAAGCCGCGGCAACAGTGCTCTTAAAGGGCCCAACGACAGTGATCGCTGAGCCGAATGGAACTGCGTACATCGTAAATTCAGGCGGCCCATGGCTTGCAACAGCGGGATCGGGTGATGTTCTGGCCGGAATAATCGCCGCGCTGCTTGCCTCAGGCATCTCGCCGGGGAGGGCCGCAGCTGCTGGGGCCTGGCTCCACTGCCGCGCGAGCGACTTCGCGGGGCATACTTGCCTTGTGGCCAGCGATTTACTTTCTGCGATACCCGCTGCTTGGCCAAGATTTAGTGGCACGATGACAGATCAGCATCAATAATCAACCAGAGCACCAGGAGCCCCAATGGCGATTGTCAGCGAAATTATGACCTCAGAGGTCAAAACGGTTCACCCGGGTATGAGCATCATTGAGGTCGCGTCGATCCTTGCCGATGGCTCGATCGGTGCTGTCCCTGTGGTGAATGACGCAGACGAATTTGTTGGGTTACTTCGCGACGAAGACCTGCTGCTTCGCGAGGCCGGCATTCATGTACCGACAACGATTGCGCTTCTGCCTGGTATTGAGTTCACTCTGCCGAGCCACTTGAAACGTTTCGATGAAGAACTACGTATCGCCGCGGCCTCCACCGTGGGAGAACTTATGCAGACTGATCCCGAGACAGTGGGCCCGGATACTTCGCTAGAAGATCTCGCGAGTCTGATGCATGACAAGCAGGTCACTCACGTTCCGGTTATCGACGGTAATGGCAAGGTCGTAGGTATCGTCGCCAGAGGAGATGTAATACGCCACCTCGCACGGGCAAAGTGACCCCACGTTTTCGCCCGGCACGCGTAGAGGTTGATCTCGCAGCGGTCCGATCCAATATTCGACGCCTAGTTAGCGACTCCGCTCCGGCGGAGGTCCTTGCGGTCGTGAAGGCCGATGCTTACGGCCATGGAGCGTTGCCAATCGCGCGTTGCGCGTTGGAGGCCGGTGCAACGCGCTTAGGTGTAGCGATAGTCGAGGAGGGTGCACTGCTGCGCGCTGCAGGGATTACAGCGCCAATTCTCCTGCTGTCGGAACCCCCCGCAAGTGTTGCTGATGCCGTTGTGGCCAATGGATTGACCTCAACGGTCTACACCGAGGCAGGCATAGATGCGTTAGGGCGCGCTGGGCGAGACGCTGGTCAAGCGATCCCGGTGCATCTCAAAGTAGATACTGGTATGCATCGAGTCGGTTGCACTACAGAGGAAGCGCTCGCACTAGCTCAACGAATAGTGGCGGACTCCGGCCTAATTCTCGAGGGAGTGTTTACGCATTTCGCAACTGCAGATGAGGCAGACTCCAAATTCGTGGATACGCAGTTGGAGCGATTTAGCTCGGTACTCGCTGACCTTGAGAGCGCTGGAATACATCCAGTCCTTACCCACTCCGCCAATTCGGCTGCTGCGCTTACTCGTCCAGACGCGCGGCTCAGCATGGTGCGTTTAGGAATCACGATTTATGGCATCGCTCCTAGCCCTGAGCTTGAGCCACTAGACGGTCTGACGCAAGCGCTTAGCTTCACGAGCGAAGTTACATTTGTTAAGCGGCTCAGTGCAGGCGATCGGCTCTCTTACGGACAACGCTATGAATTGATGAGTGCCTCAACAATCGCAACGATTCCAGTCGGCTATGCAGATGGGGTGCCGAGGCGCCTTGGCGAAGTAGGTGGAGAAGTCCTAATTGCAGGGCAGCGATTCCCGATCTCGGGGAGCATAACGATGGACCAGCTCCTAGTAGATGTTGGCGATGTCGATGTATCAATCGGTGATGAGGTTGTTTTCTTAGGAAAACAAGGCGATGAGGAGATAACAGCAAGCGAATGGGCCGGTCTACTGAATACGATTGCATATGAAATTGTCTGTGGGATTGGCCCGCGGGTTCCGAGGGAGTACAGAGAATGAGCGCACGCAATAAGACCTTCGTAGGGCTCGCAGTAGTTGCAGCAACGGCCGCCGCAGTCTGGGGCGCAGAGCAGGCAGCGGTTCGCCGCTCACGCAGACAAGAAGACCCCGACGCACTTAACGAGTTCATGCCAGCTTTTGATGAGACGCATACCTTCCCGAGCCACGATGGCGGAGTAATCCACGCAATTAGCCGCGGCGAGGGTCCTCCAGTAGTTCTCTCGCATGGGGTCACGCTCTCAGTACGAACATGGGCTAAGCAGATGGAGTTCCTCCCAGGGGCAGGGTTTCGCGCCATCGCCTTTGATCACCGCGGGCATGGCGCATCCGTCGCCGGATCTTCTGGGCACACAATTGAGAACCTCGCGTGGGATGTCCGAACTGTCCTTGAATCGATGGACCTGCATGACGCGGTGCTAGTCGGTCACTCAATGGGCGGCATCGCAGTGCTGGCATTCATGGTGACATTCCCCGAGATTGCAACTGAGCGCGTCTCGGGAATTGTGATGCTCTCCTCAATGGCTCGAACCCCGCTATCAGGCCACGAAGGACTTGCTCGCTTCGTTGGTGCGATTAGTGACCGTGGGCCTGACGTCACCGGGCTACTTAATCGACGCGATCTTGGCTATTTGATGAGCCGTGTTGGCTTCGGTAGCGAAGCGCTGCCTAGCCACATCGAGCTAACCCGAGAGATGGTTCTTGAGTGCCCGACCGAGACGCGTAGGGCGGCCGGCCGAGCACTGCTTAATCTCGATCTCGTGGAGAAGATCGCCTCGATCAGGATGCCTACGCTTGTCATCGGTGGGACTGCAGATGTTTTGACTCCTCCGGCGGAGGCACGACGAATGGCTGCGACAATTCCTGGTGCGTCGTTAGAGATCGTTCCACGCGGAGGGCACATGCTGATGTTCGAGCGTACCGACCTTGTAAACGAACTGATCTCGTCGTTCGCGCGCAGGGTTCAGCACAGCTCTGCGAGCTCAGGCTCCTAAGCACCTCTTCGAGTCGAGTTAAATGCAGTCACTTGACTCTCTGAGAACCAATGCTCTCGCCTGCCGCAACTGCAGTCTCTGCGAGACGCGTACCAATGTTGTATTTGGCGCAGGGAACCCAAATGCTGAACTCATGTTTGTTGGGGAGGCCCCGGGCGCCCAGGAGGATTTGACCGGCGAGCCTTTTGTCGGGCGCAGCGGGAGACTTCTCACAAGCCTGATCGAGGGAATCGGGCTCACGCGAGATCAGGTCTACATCTCCAATGTCGTGAAGTGTCGCCCGCCTGACAATCGAGACCCAGAGCCTGGTGAGGTAGCAGCCTGCGCGCCGATTATTGCTTCGCAGATTGAGTACATCTCACCTCGAGTTCTTGTAACGCTAGGAAATTTTGCAACAAAGCTGCTTTTAGAGACAAAGACCGGCATCACTAAGTTGCGAGGGACCCCTGTCGCATACCGTGGGGGTGTGCTCATCCCTGTTCTCCACCCTGCTGCAGTTGCGCGTCGTGGCTCCGCTGGCCTCATTGAAGCGCGTAGCGACTTCGAGGCGATCAAGCTTGCATTGGCTAGCGACCCCTCGGAGGTGAAGTAATGACTTCAATCTCGTTAATGACTAGCAGCGTTGACACAACCCGAGCTCTTGGAGGAGCCCTCGCTGAGATTCTTCGCGAGGGAGATTTGATTATCCTCACCGGGGATTTAGGTGCCGGGAAGACTGCGCTTGCTCAGGGAATCGGTGCCGGTCTAGGTGTCACAGAGCCAATGCTGAGCCCAACATTTACGGTTGTGCGTGAATACGTTGGCCGCCTTCCTCTCCAGCATCTCGATATTTATCGATTGGGTCATATGCAGGAGGTCCTAGACCTTGGTATCGACGAAGTTCTAGATAACGGCGTCACCATTGTCGAGTGGGGTGACGCCGCTCTTGATGCTCTCGGCGATGAGAGGCTCGAGATAACAATCTCGTTACTTCCTGAGGGTGGGGATAGCGATCGCTTGCTTGTGCTTCAAACATTCGGCGAAGCCTGGAGCAGCCGATCAGATGCGTTGACAGTCCTCGTGGGTTCGATGCAGTGACAACAGTTCTTGGAATAGATACTGCAACGAGTCATGTGAGTATTGCGATCGCGGTTGATGGTGTAATTCTTGGTGAGTCAAGCCTCCCGGCCGATCGACGCCATGCAGAGGTGCTCACGCCCGCGCTGACGTTGCTCTTCGCCGAGGCTGGGTTGCGCCCAAAGAATCTTGATGCGATCGGTGTAGGGATTGGCCCTGGGTTATTTACTGGTTTAAGGGTGGGTGTAACCACAGCGATGACGATGGGGCATGCACTTGGAGTCCCTGTGCTGCCAGTATCAACCCTCGACATTCTGGCTATACCCCATGCTCGCGACGGGAGAGTTGTCGCATCTGTGCTCGATGCACGCCGCAAAGAAGTGTTCTGCGCAACATATAGAACCGGGGTCCTCGATCACGGCGATCCAGTGATTGAGCGCCTCACTGATGATGAGGTTGGATCGGCTCAGGAATTCTTGGATCGGTTGCTCCAACTTGGAGAGAGAGTCCTAGTTGTCGGCGGTGGTGCAGGGGTCTACGCAGAGGTTTTCGCAGGCCATGACTCAATCGAGGTTGCCGGCCCTGAGTACTCGATTCCGAGCGGTGGAGTCTTAGTTCTTAGGGCATCGAGGGACCTCGAGAATGGCTTGGGCCAACTAGCCGACTCAGTGCGCCCTCGTTACCTGCGCAAGAGTGACGCTGAACTTAATTGGAACAAGGTCGGCAAGTAATGGCGGGCACGATTATTGATATAACCCCAATGCGTCGCCGTCACCTCCCCGCTGTAATTGCAATTGAGAAGCAGGTCTATCCGCGTCCTTGGTCGCGCACGCTGATGCTCGGTGAACTGGATTTAAAGGAAAGCCGCGCTTATTTCGTTGCACGCGATGGACGTCGAGTCATCGGATATGCAGGAATCATGTTCGTTGGCGATGAGGGGCACATCACTACGATCGCTGTGGACCCAGGAGCGCA
>CAFBOR010000009.1_pt1 | contig 12539 bp, 5 predicted proteins | sample 7269501 | NCBI WGS metagenome assembly CAFBOR01 (sample SAMEA6814120, study PRJEB35770) | freshwater metagenome | biome: Freshwater; feature: Freshwater reservoir; material: water | place: Czech Republic | collected 2017-07-26 | depth 30m m
GCGTTTATTGACTCTACGCAGCAGCACGTCACTGGCGAGGTGCGCCTTCTTTTGGAGCCGGGGCGTTGCGCTCCTAATGGTCGTCGCTCGCCGTCAGGCCTCTACGACTACGGACTCGCTACCTACGAAGCAACCGATACTTTCCGGCACGAAGATGCTGCCGGGTTTGTTCGGCTCTGGGGACTATCGGCGGAGACTTGGTCGCGCAGGCAGCGCCCTGGTGGTGTCGTTTGAGTAACGCAGATTCGCCAATACCCGCTGGTCAGCCGTTATGGCACGGACGATTCGGGGACGGGCCTTCGGACGAACTCCTAGCCTTTACCGTAAGCCTCTCCTATGACCAGCGCCTTGCGATGGATGACATCGCAGGGTCGCGCGCTCATGTCGCCATGCTTGGATCTGTGGGGTTACTTACCTCCGACGAGGTGAGTTCTGTTCAAACTGCGCTCAATACAGTTGAGTCAGAATTAGCTGGTGGCGTTTTCGTCTTTGCACCGACGGATGAAGATATTCATACTGCTGTCGAGAGGCGCGTTACCGAGATTGCAGGGGATGCTGGCGCAAAGCTGCATACCGGTAGAAGTCGCAATGACCAGGTTGCAACTGATCTGCGACTCTGGGTCAAGCGCGAGAGTAAAGCAGTTGCTCGACGCATAACCGCGCTCCAAGAGGCACTGCTGTCACGCGCCGAGAGCGCTGGCGGGGCTTACCTGCCTGGCTATACCCACCTGCAACGTGCCCAGCCGGTATTGCTCTCGCACCACTTACTTGCTCACGTCTGGGCTCTTGGGCGAGATGTAGAGAGGTGGTTAAGCACCTACGCGAGCGCAGATGTATCACCACTCGGGGCTGGTGCTCTCGCAGGTTCAAGCCTGCCGATTGACCCTGATTTCACAGCTGGTGCTCTCGGGTTCTCAAAACGTTTTGAGAACTCCCTCGATGCAGTATCGGATCGTGACTTTGTCGCGGAGGCGCTCTTCGCTGCCACTCTTTTACAGGTTCATCTCTCTCGCCTCGGCGAAGAGATCGTGCTCTGGGCGAGCGAAGAGTTTGGTTTCGTTCGGCTACCCGACGCCTACTCCACAGGATCGTCGATGCTTCCCCAGAAGAAGAACCCAGATATTGCCGAGCTCGCACGCGGGAAAGCTGGGCGGGTCCTCGGAGACCTCACTGGATTCCTTGCGACACTTAAAGGACTTCCACTCGCATATAACCGAGATCTACAGGAGGATAAGGAGCCACTATTCGACGCCGTGGATACCTGCGTCCTGACACTCTCGGCATTAACTGGTCTGATCTCAGCAATCGAGTTTGACGACGCTCGAATGAAGAGTGCGGCAGACTCTCCCGCATCGTCCGCTACTGACCTTGCAGAGTATTTGGTAGAGAAGGGAACACCGTTCCGAGATGCTCATGCGATTGTCGGTGCGCTAGTGCGTAGGTCGCTAGAGGGTGATGAGAGCCTTGCTGAATTGGTCGCCGCTGAGCCAACGTTAGGGGAGAGCGCTGTTCCACTCCTAGCCCCAGGCGCTGCGGTTGTGCGCCGAACCTCTCCAGGTGGTGCGGGTCCCAAACCAGTTGCGCTCCAGTTGATCGCAGCGAAGGAGCTTTTAGCTTCGCAGTCGTTACTCTTGCGATAACTCAAATTCGTAGAGAGGGGTTCATCATGGATCAACTGATTTTCAATCCGTACGACATTGAGGTGCAGGACAACCCGCTCCCGACGTACGCGATGATGCGTGAAGCTGACCCTGTTCATCTCAACCTATTTGGTGGTTGGACACTCTTTAACTATGCGGATGCGCAGGCACTACTGCGGGATCCGCGCCATAGCGTTGAGGATGCGAACATCGCCCCATCTGGACCACTCTCAGCGATAGATCAATTGCGCGCAGATCGGCGCGGTGGTTCGAGGGCAATTCTAAATATTGACCCTCCTGATCATGACCGGCTACGCAGATTGGTCTCGAAGGCATTTACTCCTCGAACTGTTGCAGCGCTTGAACCGCGAATTCAGGAGATGGTTCATCACTACCTTGACGCAATCGATGCTGCGGGTGGGGGAGACATAATCTCCGATATCGCCTTCCCTCTTCCGTTTCTTGTGATCTCTGAAATGCTTGGAATGCCGAAGGAAGACTCGGAGATAGTCCGGGAGTGGTCGCATGCGATTGTAAAGACTCTGGACCCGATCCTGAGTGAGGAGGAGCTGCTAACAGCAATCACCTCAAGTGATTTGATGGTCGAGTATGTACGTGAACGCATTGTTGATAAGCGCTCAAATCCAGATGATTTGCTTCTCTCACGCCTCATTACTGCCGAGGATGACGGTGACATGCTTGATGAGCAAGAACTCCTTGATCAAATAATTCTGCTTTATATCGCTGGGCACGAGACGACTGTGAACCTGATCGGTAACGCGACTCTCGCGTTATTGAATCACCCAGATCAGATGGCATTACTCGGAGCTAATCCTGAATTGGGGGCGAATGCCACGGAGGAGCTGCTGCGTTGGGATAGCCCAGTTCAATACTCTCGCAGGATCGCAATAACAGATTTTGAGATCGCAGATAAGTCGGTCAAGAGTGGCGAGTTTGTGCTGACATGCCTTGGCTCCGCGAACCATGACCCGAAGCGTTGGGGGCCAACTGCTGGCGTGCTCGACCTTGCTCGCGAAGGTGCGGGGGCGCATCTCTCGTTTGGTAGCGGAGTACATCACTGCCTCGGCGCAGCACTTGCTCGCCTCGAGGGTCGTGTCGCTCTCACCACCATTGCATCGCGTTTCCCAACCTTGAGCCTCGCTGCTCCGGTCACACGTAATGGGCGAGTTGTCCTGCGTGGATTAGACGCACTCCCAGTAGCGATTAATTAGCGTCCGAGCGGCGACGACCAAAGCTTCTTTCGGCTGCGCTATTTATGGATTTAGCCAGATCGCTACCGCTTGATCCACGGCGAGCGGCTCACCACCAGCGGGGAGCTGTTTCCAGACCGATGCAGCACGCTCGGGTGCGCCAGGCGGGGGCTCTGCCTCAATGTGAATCTGAACCTCAAATCCGCTTGCGCCGAGAAGGGCCGCAGCCTTCTGTGCTGAGAGTCCAAGAACACTTGGGACCGGAACAACCAACGGTGGACCAGTCGAGACTGCAAGGGTGATGGTGCCCCCGATTGCAAATGGCGCGCCAGCTGCGGGGGACTGCGAGATAACAAATCCTGCTGCAACGCTTCGGCTCGCGGTTTCGTATAGGCGCACTCTGTAACCAGCGTCTACGAGGATACGAGTTGCATCAACTGTGCTCTGCCCGACTACCGATGTGAGCCCCGGGCCGGTTGGTCCTCTTGGCCCGGTGGCGCCGGATGCTCCAGTAACAGATGCAATTGGAGAGGGAAATTTTGATGCCGGAGTCTCAGCAAGGTACGCGCCGGCAGTTGCTTGCCAGATCTGTGCCGGCCAAGTACCGCCTGTAACAGTGATGCGAGTAGTCGGAGGGCGCATTGTGCGTGCCGCATCTGGGAACCCAACCCATACCGCAGTAACGAGCTCAGGGGTGTACCCAACGAACCATGCGTCAGACCACTCTTCACCCGTACCGGTCTTGCCTGCTACTGATCGTCCGATGCGGGCGTTGACTGCGGTTCCTCGCTCCACTACTTGCTGCAATACCTGTGTGACGTTTCTTGAAATTGCAACAGGCAGAGTGCGTTCGCGGCTCGGCCTTGCTCGCCAGAGGACCTCTCCAGTATTTGTAGATACCTGCGTAATAAACACTGGAGAGGTATGCATGCCGTCATCAGCAAACGAACTGTATGCACTCGCCATGTCAAGGACGGTTACTCCATTGCTCCCAAGCGCAGCTGAAGGATACGCACCGAGTTTGCTCTCGACACCTAATTTGTTCGCAAGGTCAACTACGGGCTGTGCGCCGATCTCGGTGATGAGCTCTGCGTAGACAGTATTAACGGAGTGCACCGTCGCCTCGATGAGGTTCATGGTTCCGCCACCCTTGCCGTCGTAGTTGCGAATCAACCACGGGGCTTGACCCTTGATAGGAATTGTCAACTCGCCGGGAGCCGGATATTGCTTCTCTAATGAGACTCCGGCCTCGAGTGCTGCAGCGAGTACAAAAGGTTTGAAGCTCGAACCAGCGGAGCGTTTACCCTGCCCAGCTAGGTCGTAGCGCGCCCATGGCTCATCACCGTAAAAGTCTGAGCCACCGACGTAAGCAAGTATGTGTCCGTTGCGCGGGTCTATAGAGACAACTGCAGCTGCTGGATCTGTAGCGGGGGAGGAGAGCGTCTTGGCTACTGCATCTACTGCTTGAGCTTGTGCGCGTGGATCGAGGGTTGTCTCGATGCGCAGGCCGCCTTGGTAGAGCAAGCGCTCACGCTCGGCTGCAGTTTCCCCAAACGTCGGGTCGGAGAGAATGAAGGCTCTTACACGCTCCACAAAATGAGGAGCTGCAGTGCGCTGCGTTGCGGGCGCTGCACCAACACCGAGAGGTGCCGCAATTGCGCTGGCCTTATCTTCCGCGGGGAGTCGCTTCAGAACCTCTATGCGGGAGAGCACCTCGTTGCGTCGAGCGAGCGCTGCATCCGGTTGCGTAAACGGGTCGTAGTCGCCAGGCGAGCGAATCAAGCCTGCAAGAAGTGCGCTCTCTGTGAGATTCAGTGCGATCGCGTCTTTACCGAAATATGTGCGTGCCGCTGCCTGCACTCCATAAGCACCATTCCCGAAGTAGATGAGGTTGAGGTACTTCTTGAGGATCGCCTGCTTCGAGTATTGGCGCTCTAACTGAACAGCAAGCACTGCCTCTTTGATCTTGCGTGTAAATGTCTGCTCCGGAGTTAGTAATACAGCGCGAACGTATTGCTGAGTAATCGTCGATCCACCCTCAATTACCTTGCCAGATTTCAGGTCGCGTGTGAGTGCTCTAAGAATCCCGCGTGGGTCAACGCCGTCATGCTCGAAGTAGCGAGAGTCCTCGATCGCTACCACTGCCACAGGTAGGAAGTCGCCCATTTTCTCGAATGAAATCTCCTCACGATCTTGCTCTGCATGGAGGTTGGCCATCGTCGTTCCGTCCCCCCAGAGAATTCGCGATGTTTCAGGTTGGGTCTTAGGGAGATCCACCTTGGTCGTATACGAGCAGGAGGCAACGGTGACTACGAGGAAACCAGCGCAGAGGATCGCTGCTAATGATCGCTTGCTAGGCCTTGGCCATTGAGCGGTGAGCCTGTTGAGGGTATGAGTACTCGACACGCCTCTCATTCTGACCGCATATGAGGCAATGGGAGGCTCACCCTGCGTCTGACTTGCTAGCGTCAACCTCCGTGACAAGCGTTGAGGACCAGATAAAGATTTTGACAGCGGGCACGGTCGACGTGATCTCGGAGGCCGACCTAAGGAAGAAGCTGAGCGTAGGTAAGCCGCTGCGGGTCAAGCTCGGTATAGACCCGACTGCATCCGATATCCACCTTGGCTTCACCGTGGTTCTGCGCAAACTCCGCCAATTTCAGGATCTTGGCCACACTGCGGTCCTAATCATTGGAGACTTCACGGCCCAGGTAGGGGACCCGACAGGGCGCTCCGTGACTAGGCCACCGCTAACCCAAGAGCAGGTCGATGCCCACGCTGCAACATACGTTGAGCAGGTTCAATCGATCCTTGACTTCACGCCAGGGCGCATCGAGATTGTGCGTAACTCGGAGTGGCTGAGCAAGATCGACATGGCTGGGGTCCTTCGGCTTATGTCCCAGACAACTCTTGCTCGGATTCTTGAGCGTGATGATTTTACGAAGAGGTATCAAGAGGGCTCCCCGATCTCCCTCTCGGAGCTTGTTTACCCACTAATGCAGGGTTGGGATTCTGTGCAGGTTCGAGCCGATGTTGAGCTCGGCGGCACTGACCAACTCTTCAATAATTTGATGGGTCGCCAACTCCAAGTAGCCGAGGGGCAAGCGCCCCAGGTTGTTATTACAACGCCACTACTAGAGGGCCTTGACGGCGTTAAGAAGATGTCGAAATCTCTTGGCAATTACATCGGTATTGCAGAGGCGCCTGGGGAGCAGTTTGGAAAATTGATGAGCATCCCCGACGCTCTCATGCCGCGTTACTTCGCACTAACAACAGGCTGGTTACCCGAGCGTGTTGCTGCGATAGTTGCAAGCATCGAAAGCGGTGAACTCGCTCCAGTGGCAGCGAAGCGTTTACTAGCGCGCACGATCGTGGACCTTTATCATGGTGAAGGTGCGGGTAAATCTGCAGAGGACGAGTTTGACCGTATATTTAAGGACGGATCAGCCCCAACAGATGTTCAAGAGTTTGTAATTAAAAGCGGGGAATTTCCAATCACGCTTGCACGCTTGTTAGCTACCGCTGGTCTTGCAACCTCGAACAAAGAGGGACGTCGAAAGATCGAGCAGGGCGGCGTACGCATCGAAGGCGAGAAAGTAACTGATCCCGATGTAGAGGTAACCGTTGATGAGATAAACGGAAAACTTTTACAACTTGGGAAGCGTGCATGGGCACGCGTAATCGTCAGCTGACTTAGGGGAACGGCGAGCACTTCACGCTCCTGTCGAGGGCTAGGAATGGACTAGAGGCCCAGCTAAGTCTCCGTGAAATGAACAGATCGGCTTATTGTGTCGCCGCGGTAGTGGCTCGCCCCTTGTTGACTCTGGTTGTAGCGTCGAGGCATGGCTTTCACTCGTTCGCAGGGATTTCGCGTCGTACTAGTAGCGAGCGCGGCAACGGCTCTGGGCGTTGGGATTTTTCTCTTCGCGCGCTCGGACACACAACGCAACGCCCCCAATCCCACCACAACCTCGAAGTCGCCAGTTGGGAGCACCTCGAGTACTACGGCTGCTCCATCGTCGACGTTCGCGTGCGGCCCTATTTCTGAGGCCTCGATTGCATTTACCCGTTTAGTGGAGGCGCTCCCTTCTGTGGAGTCGCCGACTGAGTCCCAAATGGTGAAGGTATTCGAGGCGTATCTCAAGTCTTTAGATGCCATGGGAACAGAGGTCGCCAAGGTCAATGCCGCTCTCGCGTCTGAGTGGACCGCTCTGACACGCTCCGCTTTCGCGGGTGCGATAGCGGCTGCTCGCGCTGGTGAGAGCTACGCCGAGGCGACGCAGTCGATACGCTCCTTAAACACGGATAGATTCCTGGTAATTCGCAGCAGCGTCGAGGGGATCGTCACCGGGCAGTGCTCAGATAGTGGCCTACCTGCTCAAGATTTTCCCAGCGAGTAGGGGATTAAGAGGCTCTGAGCGCCCCCGAGAGGCTCATCGGATCTGCCCCCCCACTGGCCATCTGCGGTTAGATCCCGAGTGCTTGAAATTAAATTTGCATTCTGAGTGAAATAATGTAAATTTCTCCCGGTGAGTGACCGATTTGACCCTCTAAGCGCTCATTTGAGCGGCACTCAGCGGCTGATCGCATGTATTCATTCTCCGGTCTTCGCGCCCTTTGAACTCCGGGTCGGGCGATGACTCTATTCAATAAATCTCAGCGAAACCGGTTGAATCTGAGTGGCACTGTTGATCGCAGGTCATTCCCGCTCTGGCGACGGGCAGTTATGTGCCTGTCCCTATTGCTCATCTTGCCGAGCCTCCTGGCTATTGAGTTGGCGCCGACCGCTGCCGGTGCGGAGGTCGTCGCTCAACCGACGCTCGCCTGTGTCCCAGACCCGGATGCACCCGGCACCAACGTGAGTTCGTCGCAGGTGGAGCCGGGCCTTGCGACCGGGCTCAACCCCGGCGACGAGACTGGGTGGGTAAACGGCAGGTTTCTCATGCCGAGCACGGTTATCGAGCGTTTCCAAGGAGCGAACGCTGTGCTTCAGAACGTCGATCTCGAAGGCGCGTACCTGCAGGGAGCGGACCTGCGCGGTGCAGACCTGCGCGGTGCGAACCTGAGGCATGCTCACTTCACTCAACCGGCATTGATATCGAAGGCCGAGAGTGTTGGTGTAAAGCTCGGAGCAAAGGCGGCTATCAAGGCTGGAATCGATAAAGTTCTCAAGGCGACGGCCGGGACCAAGCGAAGTGCTCAGTTGAGTTTCTTCACGCGCATTGCGGCAGGAGGGATCACCGATCTGGCCCTCGGGGAGGGCGGCCTCGCCGATCCGAACCTCCCTGCGGCCGACCTATCCGGTGCGGATCTCCGTGGTGCGGATCTCTCCGGTGCCATTCTCGTGGGTGTCAATCTCTCGGGCGCGAACCTCTCGGGTGCGGACCTGAGTGGAGCGCTGCTCGTCGGCGCCGATCTCTCGGGCGCAACGATCAACCCCACTGCAGAGTGGGACGACTGGATCGCGCCCGATGGTGGGGCGCCCTGTTTGCAGCCACTCGAGTCGCGCCACCGCACGGCTGCTACGGAGTTATACGGAGTCAGGTCGGGAGACATGGCCGCGAATCCCGCACCGACCCTGCCGACCGGCTGGGCGTTTATCGAGGGTCACCTTGTGGGCCCCGGAGCGGACCTCTCCAATCGCCCTGTCGCACCGTTCAGCCTGAGGGACTTCGTCGATGCGGGTACTAGCGCCGACTGCAACGCTGATTCACTGGCGAGCGCTGGCCTCTCCGAGCTGGCAGCGGCGGCACGCTCCGGCGCCAATAATGCCTCGACCTGTGCGACGGCAGTAGTAGCGAACATTATTTCCGTGGCCGAGGATTCGTTCAGCAAGGACGCTCCGAACCTCGCGGGGTTGAAGCTCGGGCCCGTTGATTTGAGTGGGGCGAGCGAGACCGCGTTCAGTGGCGTTAGCTTGGTGGGGGCGGATATGAGTAACGCCAACTTCTCCGGGACGGACCTCAGCGGCGTTGACCTGACCGATGCGGTGCTTACCGGGACAAACCTGAATAGGGTCAACCTGACCGGTGCCACGCTTACTGACGCGGACCTCTCGACCGCAAGCCTCCTCAATACAACCTTCACCAATGCCGATCTGGGGGGCGCCTTACTCGCGGGCACGTCTCTCGTTGGGGTGCGCTCGGGTGGTCTCCGAGGTATTCCGGCGTCGCTGCCTGATTGGTGGACCGCGGGGAACGGCTACCTCATCGGCCCGGGTGCTGATCTCACCGGTGCTGATCTCTCCGGTCTCGACCTCGCCGGGGTCTTTCTCGACAGCGTGGATCTCTCTAATGTCAACCTCTCGGGTGTCGATCTTCAAGGGACAACGCTCAGCGGCGCTGATCTGCGAGGCACCCGAAGCGGGCCCGCCGGTATCGAAGGCATACCGATCGCACTGCCCGCCGGTTGGCAGCTCGTCGATGGGTACCTGCTCGGCCCTGGGGCCGACATGTCCCGGATGAATCTCTCAGGGTTCAACCTCTCACAGCTTGACCTCCGAGGTGTGCGGTCGGGCGGAATCACTGGGCAGCCCTCAGCGTTGCCGACGGGGTGGCGACTTCGCGGCGGGTACCTCGCTGGCCCGGGTGCTGACCTAACGGGCGCGGCCCTCGGCGGGGTTGATCTCTCCGGGGCGGATCTCACTGGCGTGAGGTCTGGTGGCATCACCGGTGAGCCCTCCGCTCTCCCGAGTGGTTGGCAGCTCCATGAGGGTCTCCTCTTCGGGCCAGGTGCCGATCTGCACGGCGAGGACCTCTCGGGGATGAACCTCTCAGGGTTCGACCTCACCGGTGCCTCCCTCCGTGATGTTGATCTGCGCAACGCAAACATCAGTGGAACCGTCCTAACCAACGCGGATCTCTATGGCGTGGTCTCCGGTTCGCCGGGCGTTAGTGCGCACGGCGGAAGCGTGATCGGGGAGCCGATCGGGCTGACTAAGTGGAGGGTTGTGAATGGCTACGTCATCGGTCCTGGCGCGCGACCGACGGGCGCCGTAGCTGACAACCATGTCGACCTCGCCGGCGCCAACCTGAACGGGGTCTGCCTCGACGGGGCACGGATCGGTCGCCTCGCAGGGACTTTGCCCTCCGTCGGCGATTGTCTCGGCGGGGTCTACTCGTACGCGCTGATGCAGCGATACGTCGTCGGCCCGCAGGCGTACCTGCCGGGAGCAAACCTAGATTGCAAGGACAACGGCTACACGTCGAACGTTGACGCGGAGGAACTTCTGCGCGGGTTCGCTCTCTTCATCTCCGGGAAGTGGAGCCAGCTCAAGGACGTCACGGCAAGGCAGTGGGATTTCCCCACCAACCTAAATGGTGCAGTTCTGCGCGGCGCATACTTCAACCAATGCAATATGAACGGTCTATCCCTAAGTGGTGCAGACTTCACAGGAGCGACCGCGGTCGCAGGTTCGTGGGGGAGATCCAACCCCGGGACCGCTAACTTCACGAATGCCGACTTCTCGCGAAGCCAGACGCTTGCGTATGCGGTCCTGCGCGGAACGATCCTCGATGGCATCAACATCAAGTTCAACTCGAAGCAGGCGAGCATCAAGCACTTCCTCGCGAACCTCGGGGCGTATCCGGGCGGGGACTCGTGTGCCGGCTTCGGGTGGATCGGACAACCCGCGGGGAACTGCCCCCCCTACAAGGAGGACCTCGACACCACTCCTGCGCCTGGTGAGGAGATCGTCGCGAAGTCCGGGAAACCTTCCTTGATCGAGCGTATGGCCTTACTCTCTGACATTAAGAACATGATCTCAGCATCGATGCCGCTGACGGTCGAGCGCAGCGCCTCCGACCCCGAAGGCAAGAAGGCTTTGGGCGCCACCGACATTGACAAGACTGCGAATGTGCAGATCAACGTCTGGGATGCGTTCAAGGAGAAGATCAGCAAGTACGAGCAGGCAATCAAGGCCAAATTGGACCCGCTCGCGGATGACCTGAAGCCGAAGGCAAACCCCGATGCCGCAACCGAGGCCGACATACTCGCTGACAACGATGCCGCGATTGAGTTCGAGGCGAGGAGTGAGTGGAGCGCCAAGGTCACCGGGCTCCGAAGTGAACTCGATGCGGCCGAGGCGGCAGCCCGGACGCGCTTCGATGCGGACATGGCTGCGATCAAAGAGAAGTACCCGTTCTCGCTGTCGTTTGACCCGGAGTCGAATGCAGCCAACCTAAAGGCTCGTGAGCGCGCAACCGAAGACGCTTATCGCGCTCGATCCGAGGCGTTCGATGCCGCACAGGCTGACTACGACCAGAAGCGGAGCGCGCTCGGGAGCCAACCGAACTACACCCGCGTGCAGTCGCAGGGGAGTTGGACGTTGACCGACCGCGTAATGGACCTGCAGTCTGCGATCCAGCAACGCATCGAGCAGATGGGGGATGACGCTAAGCAGTGGTTCAGTGGAGACGTTCCGGATGAGGGGAAGAGTCCCTACCGATCGCTTCGGAAGGTCGGAATCACGGCAGATGACATAGGGAACCCTGTCTTGGTAAAGGCAAAACTCTCTGCCTATTTCGCGAAGGTCGACCTCCAGTCGGGGGCGACCGCCTATTGGCGCAAGATCGTTGAGCGGTTCGCTCCGGGGCTCAGCTTCGAGGAATTCCAAGCCAGCGTTTTGAAGAATCCCCATGATCCCAGTCGGTGGGGCAAGGTCAAGACGGCTGTCCTGCAGCAGGCGGCCGACGAAATCGCTCTACCAGACAGTTCGCGCAAGAAGTCTTGGTTCCGCAACCTCTTCGAGGACTCACCCGGTCGCCCCGCCCAAACGCGGTTCAGTTTCACGCTCGACGCGAATAGCACCTGCAGATCTTGCCAGGAGTTCGGCACGTTTGTAGATGGTAAGGCGGCGAAGCTGAGCGACAGCATCGCTGACGCGGTCAACGCCATGAACGCGCGACTGAAGCCGGTCAACGATTATCTCGTCGGCCTCGAGGTCAACCCCTGCGGGGAGGTTCCAGCTGCGACGTGTACTCCTTCCGATGTTCTGGCCAACCTGACCAAGAAGGTCGATGCCGCGGGAGTGGATCTCGCCAACGGTTGGGAAGCCGCGAAGCTGGGGGCAGCCGAGAACTCCGCCGCACTTGCGACGAGTCTGAGATCGTGGGCAAATGGCGTGACGGACGCAACGACACGCGCCTACGCCAACGCGTCGGCTGCCGCTATCGAGTTCTCGGACGCAGTGACGAATGCGGCCGCCGAGTCTTCCCAGGCCGCCATCGATGCAGTGACGCTCGCGAAAACGAGATTCGACGCTGCATATGCGGCCGCGAGCGACGATGCAAAGCGAGCCCTCTCCACGATGCGGGGCTACGTCAGTGACGCGGCCGTTGCGATGGCGGATGCCGTGCAGGGAGTGCCGGGCGCCATCGATCGCGCCGTGGCGAAGGCCGGAGACGCCGCCACGACAGCGATGTCCTCGGCTGTCACTGCTCTCAATACGACCGCATCATCTGCCCAGAAGGCCATCTACGCCGCAGACCAAGCGGGCGGGAAGTTCCTTCTCGCGATAGAGCAGGCAGCGAAGGGCAAACTGGCGGACGCAGAGAAAGCAGTCACTGACGCCTACGCGAACCTTCAGAAGAAACAGCTTGAAGTACCGGTGGAGAAGGCCAGCGCGTACGTGCGCGCGAAGCAGTATTTCAGTGAGTCGTTTGATTCCTTCGTGGTGGCGGCCCATTCA
>CAFBOR010000013.1_pt1 | contig 10972 bp, 7 predicted proteins | sample 7269501 | NCBI WGS metagenome assembly CAFBOR01 (sample SAMEA6814120, study PRJEB35770) | freshwater metagenome | biome: Freshwater; feature: Freshwater reservoir; material: water | place: Czech Republic | collected 2017-07-26 | depth 30m m
ACCATCGGGAAGACCTTCTCGCGGTAATCAGTTCGGAAGTCGATAACAACTGGGCGATCAGTAATTGCGTTCGCCTTCTCAATTGTTGGCGCAACATCCTCAGGAGAATCAACGCGGAACGCAATGCAGCCCATCGCCTCTGCCCACTTGACGTAGTCAGGAAGATCGGGAGAGAGGTAGACCTCGCTATAACGCTCCTCGTAGAACATCTCCTGCCACTGGCGAACCATCCCAAGGTATGCATTGTTGAGAATCGCAACCTTGATCGGAATCTGCTCAGCGCTAGCTGTAACCAACTCTTGAGCGGTCATCTGGAAGCAACCATCACCATCAATTGACCAGACGGTGCGGTCTGGTCGACCGACCTTTGCGCCGATTGCCGCAGGGACAGAGAAGCCCATAGTTCCGAGGCCACCTGAGTTAACCCATGTATACGGGTAATCAAACTTCCAGTGCTGGCTGGCCCACATTTGGTGCTGGCCAACGCCGGAGGCAACGATCGTGTCATCGGGTGAGAGGTCACGCAGTTTCTCAATAACAAACTGAGGCTTGAGCGGGCCGTCTTCTTCCTGCTCGTAATAGAGCGGGAAGTCCCTCTGCCATGTGCGAATCTCGCTCCACCATGGAATCAGGTCTGGCCAGTGACGCTTCTCTAGGTCAGAGCGAACCGCCTTGACCAACTCCTCAATGACTCGACGACAGTCTCCAACGATCGGAACATCTGGACGACGAACCTTCCCGATCTCGGCTGGATCAATATCGACGTGGATGATCTTTGCGTTGGGGGCGAATGCATCGACCTTGCCGGTAACCCTGTCATCAAAACGAGAACCGAGTGCGATGAGCAGGTCAGCCTCTTGGAGGGCGGTAATAGCAGTGTAATTACCGTGCATACCAGGCATACCAAGGCATAGATCGTGGCGGTCTGGGAATGCGCCGCGGGCCATCAAGGTTGTGACGACAGGAATACCTGTCATCTCTGCGAGTTCACGCAGCGCCTCAGCAGCACGTGCCTTGAGGATTCCTCCACCGGCATAGATGACCGGCTTCTTAGCTGTACTCATTAGGCGCGCTGCATCTTTGATGAGCTTGGTGCTGACCTTGTTAGTGGGCTTATAGCCAGGGAGATCAACCGAGTCGGGCCAGTACCAATCCATGGACTCGATTGCAACATCCTTGGGAATGTCGATGAGAACAGGGCCAGGGCGACCGGTGGTGGCGACGTGGAACGCCTCACGAACAATCTCTGGGATATCGGCCGGGTCGGTGATCAACCAGTTGTGCTTCGTGACGGGCATTGTGATGCCGACCGTGTCGCACTCCTGAAATGCGTCGGTTCCGATAACGGAGTAAGGCACCTGGCCAGTGATGACGACAAGCGGGATTGAGTCCATGTAGGCATCACATAGCGGGGTAACGATGTTGGTCGCAGCAGGGCCACTCGTAACCATCGCGACACCAGGGCGACCAGTGGCGTGTGCATAGCCCTCGGCCATGTGGCCTGCGCCTTGTTCGTGTCGAACGAGTATGTGGCGAATCGATGAGTCGATCAGCGGGTCATAGACAGGCAGGATCGCTCCGCCGGGCAGACCGAATACAACCTCGGTACCCTCTAATTCAAGGCTCTTAATTAGGGCTTGGGCTCCGGTGAGTTTCATCGATACTCCTTCTTTATCTTTTTTGAGGGCTCTATTTTGCGGGTTCTAATTTTGAGGTTTTAGATATTTGGGGCGGGAAATACGACGCCCCTCGCATCTGCGAGGGGCGGGAAAGTAGCGCACACGCGCCGGAGGGGCGCGGGCGCTACGGAACTACAAGTACTCGGGTCTCTGTACGCATAAGACTCATACCCTAGCCCATCACAAGGATCAATCCGCAAGCCATAAACAAGCAAAACCTTTTCTCGCATGAATCGGGGCTCATTCTGGGGCTCGTTTAGGGCTTGATCGGTTTAATGCTCTGTGGTTATCGGTTATACGTGAGCCCTCGGCCATCTCCGCGGCTGCGATCTCGATGCGCCCCCTGCTCAGGATTGGGGATGCCGCTAACCCTCTGGAGCCTCATCTGAGGCACCAGCGGCAAAGCCCTTGCCTACGCCAACGAGCTCCTCATCGCCTCGACGATCAAGGGGCACGAAACCCTCGGCGCTAGCAGCTGCGAGGCTGACAGGCCCAAAATCTCCGGCGGCTCGATAGACGAGGTAGCGCGGTACCCAGCGCGGAAGGAACTTGGCGTTGAAGGAGAGCAGCGAGCCAATCTGGAAATGCGGATCTAGTCGGCGTACGAGCCAAGCCGTAACGGTATCGCGCAGGTCGCGATCCGCGTCAGGCTCCATGAGCCCTTTGAACGCGGCGAAGTTCAACGAGATCTCCTCGATACCGTGCTCTCTTGCCCACTCGACCGCATCCACGATCATCAGTTCATTGACACCATTAGGACCGACTTGATCTCGTCGCATTGCATCAAGCGAGAGCCCGCGTCCATCTCGGCATGGGACATAACGCTGGAATGCGAATGGCTCCCCGCTTGGATCGCGAGCAACAAGGATTACGCAGTCTGCATCGCGGCCGGAGAGCAGGCCATCGAGCGCCATTGAGAAACCGCGCTCAGGGGTGCCATCAAGATGGGTGGCCGAGATGCCTTTAAGAGCACGCCGCAGAGTTGGGTCTAGGTCGCCCTCGAGATGAATCTCAGTAACAATTCCGTGCCGACGTGTTCGGGAGACTGCTTGGCGAACTGGGCGCATCGGACGACCGTCTAGTTTGAATTCACCGACAGAGATCACAGCTTCATCACCGAGGTACTGCGTTCGCATCCCCTCCTCAATCCACTGATCGAGTCGGTCGCCGCGTACGCCGATTGCCGCAGGCCTCCAACCGTGGGCATCGCAGCGTGCAATAAACCTACGAATAGCGTCTCCTGCGCTCGCCTCGTCACCAACAGGGTCCCCTGCAGCAAGGCCAACGCCGTTTATAAAGCGATAAGCAACTGCAGCGCGATGGTCGCCCGAGAATACATACCGCTTATCACGACGCAGAGCGAACGGATCTAGCGTGTCGCCCCCCGCTTGCTGAACAAGCGCCCTGACCTTCTCGCGATCCTCGTCGTGGACAACAAAGCGGTCTGCCACAGGTGCAAGCGCAAGAATAACGATGCTCACGATCGAGATGACTCCAAGAACTGTCAGCGACGCGGGGAACCAACCCCCAAGCGATCCGCTTATGACAAGTGGGCCGGAGAGTCCAACTAATCGCGCGCAGACCTCCCTAATCGCGAGCCATGGAGTGAGGTCTGGCGTAATTGAGGCCCGCTGCAGAAAGAGCCCGATCAACCCATACACAAACGTGATAGCCAAAATCCGAGGAGCCCAGCGCAGCACGCTTGTCGCTCGTGCGCGCGGAACCTGCTCACTAAATATGCCTCGACTACGTACCAATACAACGGCCAATGCCATCATCACGATCGACTCTTCGATATCTAGGCCTTTGACAATGTGAGTGACTATCGAGATGACGAGCAGTCCCACGGCAATGAGAAATGATGCGCGCCGCCTTCGCATGAGTCCACGGCCAACGAGGACAAGGGCAACTCCAATTAGAGCGGTTGCACCAGCGGCTAGCTCACTAAACGATCCTCCAAAAGCAGAGGTGACCAGCGATGAACGCTCGCGGAGAGACGGGGTAAACGCAGAGACGATGTTGATAACTCCAGCAATAACGACGACTAACCCAAGGAAACGCGCAAATCTTCTTCGCCCACGCGCGACGCGTGCCTCTTGGGAGATTTCAACGCTTGGGGCTGTTGATTGGCTCATGCCTAATTCACCGTACCGGCATTCGTTCCAAGATTGGTTGCACCCTCAATAGCTTTACCCTCTGAGCACAAGTTGATCTTGAGATATAGCGAAATAGCCGGAACAGCTCTAGATATTAGTAATGGCACCGAGCTCGGCACCCTGAGCAAGTCGCGCGTACTTGGCTAAGAAACCAGACTTATAGCGAGGCTCCGGGATCACCCACTCTGCACGCCTGCGGGTGAGCTCCTCCTCGTCAACGAGAAGGTCAATGCTGTAGTTGGTCGCGTCAATAACGATTCGGTCGCCGTCTTTGACGAACGCAATAGGGCCACCATCGACTGCCTCTGGAGAGATATGCCCAACGCAGAAACCGTGGGTTCCGCCTGAGAATCGGCCGTCAGTAATGAGTGCCGAGTCGCCTCCGCGGCCCGCACCCTTCATTGCGCCGGTCACAGCAAGCATCTCGCGCATCCCAGGGCCACCCTTTGGACCCTCATAACGGATCACAACGACATCACCAGCCTTGATCGAGCCGGCGAGGATCGCCTCCATGGCGAGTGCCTCTCCGTCAAAGACCCGTGCAACACCATCGAAGTGTGGGTGATCTAGCCCTGCAACCTTGACCACTCCACCCTGAGGAGCAAGCGATCCGCGGAGGATGGCGATACCGCCGTGCACATTGATCGGGTCGTTGAGCCCATGGACAACCTCGCCATCGGGCTTTGGCGGGTCGAGCGCCTCAAGGTTCTCAGCGATCGTGTTTCCCGTAACGGTCATGCAGTCGCCATGAAGCAATCCAGCATTGAGTAGTTCGCGCATCACCACAGGGACTCCACCGATGCGGTCGATGTCGGTCATGTGGTACTTGCCGTGAGGCTTCGTGTCGGCGATGTGGGGAACCCTCGCTGCGATGCGGTTGAAGTCCTCTAGATCAAGTTCAACGCGCGCCTCATGCGCAATTGCAAGTAAATGAAGAACTGCGTTGGTCGAACCACCTAGTGCCATTACAACAGAGATTGCATTCTCAAATGCCTTCTTGGTCATGATCTGGCTCGGGCGAATGTCATTGGCGAGCAGGTTCATAACCGCGCGGCCACTCTCGAACGCGAAATCGTCTCTGCGAGAGTCAACAGCAGCGGGCGAAGCACTTCCCGGGAGAGACATTCCGATCGCCTCACCAACCGATGCCATTGTGTTGGCAGTAAACATTCCGGCGCAGGATCCCTCGCTCGGGCAGGCGCGGCGCTCTATCTCGCCGAGTTCATTCTCAGTCATTGTGCCTGCGGCGCATGCGCCTACTGCCTCGAAGACACTCACGATGTCGAGGGTCTGATCTCCAAGGTGGCCAGGGAGAATTGATCCTCCGTAGACGAAGACAGATGGGAGGTCCATACGTGCCGCTGCCATCAACATGCCGGGGAGGCTCTTGTCGCAACCCGCAAAGCTCACAAGTGCATCGAAGCGCTCAGAGTGCATCACGCACTCAACAGAGTCGGCAATGATCTCGCGGCTTACTAGCGAGCCGCGCATACCTTCGTGCCCCATAGAGATTCCATCCGAGACTGCAATCGTTACAAACTCGAGAGGGAATCCACCTGCATCACGCACACCCTGCTTTGCCCGCTTAGCGAGACGGTCGAGCGGCATGTTGCAAGGCGTCACCTCGTTCCAAGATGAAGCCACCCCTACCTGAGACTTGCCCCAGTCGTCGTCGGTCATTCCAACAGCGCGCAGCATCGCCCGAGCCGGGGCTCGCGACATACCGTCGGTAACTTCGCCGCTGCGGGGCTTCATGTTGGGGGTCTTCGTGCCTGGGGTGTTTGCGGTGGGGGTCTGGTCTTCAGTCGTCATGGCTCCAAGCGTACAGGGCGACTCCACCTTGCCCTATGCCCGGGCCGTAGGCTCCGCCCCATGAAGGTAGACGCTCCCCTCGTTGCCCTTGGGCTCAACTCCGTACCCGAGATGGCCCGCAAGATTGAGTCCCTTGGTTATGACGGCGCATTTACCTTCGAGGGGCCACATGATCCGTTCTTCCCTCTTGCCCTAGCTGCCGAGCACACAGAGCACATTGAGTTGATGACTGCAGTGGCGATCGCCTTTGCCCGCAACCCAATGACGATCGCGAACATATCTAGAGACCTAAATGACCTCTCAGGCGGGCGCATGATTACCGGCCTTGGATCTCAGGTGAAGCCGCACATCGAGCGCCGCTTCTCTATGCCTTGGTCGCAACCCGCTGCGCGCATGCGCGAGTTTGTTCTGGCGCTCCAAGCGATCTGGAGCGCATGGCAAGACCGCACACCTCTGCATTTTGAGGGCGAGCATTATCGACACACGCTGATGACTCCCTTCTTCGATCCTGGGCCAAGCGAGTTTGGCAAACCGCGGGTGCACCTCGCTGGCGTTGGGCCTGCGATGACAGAGGTTGCAGGTGAGGTAGCCGATGGGTTTCTGATTCATCCGTTTAGTACACCCGAGTTCGTAAGAGATGTAACCCTCCCCGCTCTCACACGCGGAGCCGAGCGTGCTGGTCGCTCAGTAGAAGATCTTGAACTGACCTGGCCGGTAATGGTTATTAGTGGAGAGACTGATGAAGCCTTCGCTACTGCCGAGCTGATAGTGCGAACTCAGATCGCTTTCTATGCATCTACCCCGGCATACCGCGTAGTGCTTGAGCATCACGGCCTAGGAGAGATTCAAGGTGTGCTGCACCGCATGACACGCGAGGGCAACTGGGCAGATATGCCTGGAATCATCAACGATGAAGTGCTTGATCTATTTGCAGTGCGTGGCGAACTCAAGAAGGTCGCACCCGGATTACTAGAGCGCACACTTGGGGTAGTGAATCGAGTATCGATCAATGCGCCGTATGAGAGCGATCCTGGAGCATGGTCACAGGTTGTTGCCGAGATAAAAGCCGCTCTCTAGAAGCTTGTGGAGAGCCTTTTTAAAGGGTATTCCCGGTTATTAAGCTCGAGAGGTTTCTAGTTTTCTAGAGAACGCCGCGGCTATGCAGTATCGACACACAGGAATATCTCGGCGCGTCTCTCGTCATCAAGACCAGCAAGCCCAGCGTTTGCCCGAGCCCACTCTCTAACAAGTGTCTCGATCATCTTTGGGTCAGCATGCTGACTCTCGTGGCACATCAAGGCAGCGATCTTGCGGTCGATCGCGCTCGTAATATCCACTGCTGTATTCGAGTTTGGGTGCGCCATTACATAGACCTCGCGTGCAGCCCACGGCTCAAATCCCTCCTCTAGTAACTCTGGGTGCGCAAATGGGTTACGAGCGTCTGGGTAGACCGCAGCCATCGCTGCTTCGCCGGCAGCAAGATGATCTGGGTGGCTTGCGTAGATGCGATCCCAGTTTCGCTCGGGCGACTGGATAAGCACTCTGTTTGGCTTGACCATCCGAATAACGCGAGAGAGGTCGCGGCGCAGTTCGATCGAGGCCATGACGCGTCCATCTGAGTGAGCAAGAAAGTGCAGATCGGTTACCCCAACCTTCGCGGCGGCATCTGTCTGCTCGCGCCTGCGGATCTGGCCCATCTCGGCGCGCGTAATCGTGTTATCAGATCCCCCTGCATCGCCATCAGTGACCAAGCAGTAGGAGACCTCGATACCAGCATCGGTCCATGTCGCTATGGAACCGGCAGCGCCAAAATCAACGTCATCTGGATGGGCGGATACAACAAGGATGCGCTCAATGCCGTCATCAACACTCATGCGGTACTGACTCTGCGTGTTATCGGTCATGCGAGACCTGCATCGAGGAGACGATTGAGTAGAGCGGGGTTCCCCTGGCCTTTGCTTGCCTTCATTGCCTCGCCCATAAGGAATCCTCGCTTCTTCTTCTGAGCCTTCTCGTCTCCGTTGCGGAACTCGGCTACTGCGTCAGGGTTGGCCTCTAGGACTCCAGCGATAATTGCCGCAAGGGCTCCTTCGTCTGAGACCTGTGCGAGTCCGCGTGCACTCGCAACATCGCTAGGAGCACCCTCCCCTGCGAGGCAACCGGCTAAGACCTCTTTTGCCTGCGAGCGTGAGATCGCTCCATCGCCGACTAGGCCAACCAACTCTGCGAGGGCGATCGGCGAGAGCGCCCAGGAGTTCGGCTCGCTACCCGTCTCATTTCCGTATGCGAGGAGCTCTCCGGTGCACCAGTTCACTACATCTCGAGCGGAGCCGGAGCGCAGCGCTGCTACAGATTCCTGCGCATAATCAGAGAGTGCTGGATTAGCGACAAGCACTCTCGCATCGTGCTCGGCGACCTGCCACTCGACGACTATTCGCTCCCGCAACGCTGCAGGCAACTCTGGTATCGCAGCGCGAGCAGCCGCACGCATTTCATCCGTCGGTGCTACTGGCGCAAGGTCAGGCTCCGGAAAGAACCGATAATCCGAGGAGCCCTCTTTGCTGCGCATGCCGTGAGTAATGCCCTCAGATTCGTCCCAGTGGCGCGTCTCTTGAACAATGCGCTCTCCGGTAGTTGTTGCAATTGTCTGTCGCTCAACTTCGTAATCGATAGCGCGGCCGAGTGAACGAATGGAGTTCATGTTCTTGATCTCGACCTTTGTGCCGAGCTGCGTTGTTCCAATCGGTCGAATAGATACGTTCGCGTCTACCCGCATCGAGCCCTCCTCCATTTTCACGTCGGAGACTCCAATCGCAAGTAGCACTGCACGCAATTCACTTACATAACCGCGTGCCTGCTCTGAGGAGCGCATCGCCGGGTGACTCACAATCTCCATGAGAGGAACACCAGCGCGGTTGTAATCAACTAGCGAGTGGTCTGCATCATGGATGCGCCCACCGCCACCAACATGAGTGGACTTGCCAGTGTCCTCCTCCATATGCGCACGCTCAATACCGATGCGCTCGCCGTCAACCTCTATCCATCCCTCGGCACAGATCGGTTCGTCGTATTGACTCGTCTGAAAATCCTTGGGCATATCAGGGTAGAAATAGTTCTTTCGGTGGAATATCGATCGCTCAGGAACTGTGAAGTTGAGTGCCTCTCCAATTCGGAGCGCAAAATCAACTACCCGCTCATTCAACACAGGGAGCGAGCCGGGAAGCCCCAAACAGACTGGGCAGATATTGGTATTGGGCTCAGAACCAAACTCGTTAGCGCATGCGCAGAAAAGTTTTGTTTTTGTTGCGAGCTCGACATGGACCTCTAGCCCAATGACAGTCTCGTATTGGATCTCAGCCTGTGCCTCGTTGCCGCTCATGCCACACCGCCTGCTGCCTCAATAGCGCGTGCCACTCTAAACATGACTGACTCTCCAAGAGCCGGAGCAAGGACCTGTACGCCAATCGGCATTGCGTCGCTACCCAATCCAAACGGAACACTCATGGCTGGATGGCCGGCGAGGTTGGATGCAATCGTGCAGATATCTGAGAGGTACATCGAGAAAGGGTCCTCGGTCTTCGCGCCGAACTTGAATGCCGTGGTGGGCGTAGTCGGTGAGAGCAGTACGTCAAAACGCTCGTACGCAGCGGCAAAATCTCGAATGATCAACGTGCGTACTCGCTGCGCTTGAGCGTAATACGCGTCGTAGAAACCGGCTGATAATGCATAGGTGCCGAGCATGATCCGGCGCTTTACCTCTGCACCAAAACCTGCATCGCGTGTCGCTGAGTTCATCTCATATACATCGTCACCGTCTACACGTAATCCGTAACGCACGCCGTCGTAGCGAGCAAGGTTGCTCGATGCCTCAGCAGGAGCGATCAAGTAATACGCCGACAGGCCGTAGATGCAGCTCGGCACCGAGATGCGCTCGACTATCGCACCCTGGGCCTCAAGGGCCGAGGCAGCACGCTCTACCGCTGCGCGCACCTCTGGGTCGATCCCTTCCACATCTGTTAACTCTGTTACCAAACCAACTCGAAGCCCCGCCACGCTGGCGCCATCATTCAATAATGAAGTAGGGGGAGCCGCAATCGAAGTGGAGTCCATGCGATCGTGGCCAGAGATCACGTCGAGGAGCAACGCGGCATCATCGACCGTTGCTGCGAATGGCCCAATCTGATCGAGGCTAGAAGCAAAGGCGATTAAGCCATAACGAGATACGACTCCGTAGGTTGGCTTCACGCCTACAACGCCGCAGAATGATGCGGGCTGGCGAATCGATCCACCGGTATCAGAACCAAGCGAGAGAGGTGCAAAGCGCGCCGCTACTGCCGCTGCTGATCCACCACTCGAGCCACCGGGGACGCGTGATGGATCAAGCGGGTTGAGCGTGGGGCCGAATGCTGAGTTCTCTGTAGACGAGCCCATTGCAAACTCATCGAGGTTTGTCTTGCCAACGGGTACTCCCCCCGCTGCCATCACTCGGTCTACGACAGTTGCGTTATATGGCGGGAGCCAGCCGTCGAGAATTTTTGATGAGCATGTGGTGGGCACTCCGCGCGTGCAGAGGTTGTCTTTAAGTGCAACAGGCACACCCGCAAGTAGCCCGGGGTCTTCTCCGCTAGCGACTTTGGCATCCACCGCATCTGCTTGTGCGAGCGCGGCATCGGCTGTCACATGGTTAAAGGCATGTATCTCGCCCTCGCGAGTAGCAATAGTTGCAAGGTGCTCCTCAGTAACGGAGCGAGCGGTTCGCGCGCCACTACGGACTGCTGCTGCGATCTCAATTGCAGACGACATCACGCCTCACCCATGATCCGCGGCACGCGAAAGCGCCCCTCTTCAGCGGATGGCGCTGCTGCTAATACTTCATCGCGATCGAGACTTGTTCCTATGACATCTTCACGCAGCACATTCGTGACTGGGAGCGGATGCGCAGTTGGGGGTACGCCATCTAGATCAAGGCTTGAAATATCTGTGGCGTGGCCGAGAATCGCTGTGAGTTGCTCGGCGAACTCCCCTACTTCATCGGGGGTAAGCGCAAGGCGAGCGAGCATTGCAACATGCTCAACATCGGATCGCGTAATGCTCACTTGCTCGGTTGGCTGCTTGGGCATCTCGTGAGTCTACGGTTTCGCCTCACTCGATCGCCGTGCCGGGAGTTCAATGGCCGACCGGACGCCCTGGAACTATTTACTCGGGCTACTTGCTCGGGCTATTTGCTCGGGCTATCTACTCAAGATATCTGCTCGGGCTATTTACTGGAACTATTTATAGGGGTCGTTGGTGCCGAGCGGATGGACCCACCAAGACTCCTCAGCC
>CAFBOR010000014.1_pt1 | contig 10650 bp, 10 predicted proteins | sample 7269501 | NCBI WGS metagenome assembly CAFBOR01 (sample SAMEA6814120, study PRJEB35770) | freshwater metagenome | biome: Freshwater; feature: Freshwater reservoir; material: water | place: Czech Republic | collected 2017-07-26 | depth 30m m
AAGTGGGATACGTCAGCACCAAAATGCCCGGGTGCAGCTAGACCCACAAGTGCATTCAAATTTGCGCCATCAAGATAAACCTGACCGCCTGCATCGTGGACCATCGCACACACGTCTGTGATCTCTGTATCAAAAACACCATGCGTTGAAGGGTATGTAACCATTAGAGCGCCAATTCGCCCTGCGTGCTCAGCAATGCGTCGCGTGAGATCCTCTAAGTCAATATCTCCCGAGTCGTTGCAAGCAACAACAACTACCGTCATGCCAACCATTGCAGCGCTAGCGGCATTCGTTCCGTGTGCAGAGGCTGGAATTAGACACACTGTTCTCTCAAACTCACCGCGCGAACGGTGGTAGGCCCTAATCGCTAGGAGACCTGCAAACTCGCCCTGCGAACCCGCGTTGGGCTGCAGCGACACAGCGTCATAGCCAGTGATTTCAACTAAAGCATCCTCAAGCTCTTTAAAAAGCCTGCGGTATCCAATGCTCTGATCTATCGGAGCAAATGGATGCATTGCTCCAAACTCAGGCCATGTGACCGGGATCATCTCGGTAGTTGCGTTTAGCTTCATCGTGCATGATCCAAGCGGAATCATCGTGCGGTCGAGGGCAAGATCAAGATCAGCGAGCCTGCGCAGATAACGAAGCATCAACGTCTCTGACCGGTACTTAGAGAACACCGGATGGGTCATGAAATCAGATGTTCTAATCAACGCAGCAGGGATCGAGTCCGAGACCGTTTCAAGTAGCGCAGCAATATCGACACTAACTCCAAAAGCTAATAGCACGCTCTCGATTACATCTGGGGTTGTCTGCTCGTCGAGAGACAATCCAATTGTGTCTTCATCAATGTGACGAAGGTTGATCCCACTCGCAAGAGCATTGGCGATTACCTCACCGGCACGCCCCGGCACCTGGATCGATAACGTGTCGAAAAAAGCATCCTCAAGGACGACCACTCCTGCACTCTTCAGTGCCTGTGCTACTGCTGCAGTCTGGCGATGGATTCTTTGTGCGATGCGCTTGAGTCCGTCTGGTCCATGCCATACGCCATAGAACCCCGCTATGACTGCAAGCAAAACCTGCGCGGTACATATGTTGCTTGTTGCCTTCTCGCGACGAATGTGCTGCTCCCTTGTCTGGAGAGCAAGTCGTAACGCCGGGCGCCCTGCAGAGTCAACAGAGACACCTACGAGCCTTCCGGGCAAGGATCGCTTTGAGGAATCCCTGACAGCCATGAAGCCAGCATGTGGGCCCCCGAAACCAAGCGGGACTCCAAATCTCTGCGATGACCCAACTACGACATCGGCGCCAATCTCGCCGGGAGGGCGAATAAGCGAGAGTGCGAGCAAATCTGCTGCAACCGCAACGCTCGCTCCCTGAGCATGTATTCGCTCTATGAGTTCGCTGTCGTCACGCAAACGACCGCTCGCACCTGGATATTGAAGCAGTACCCCAAAGACTCCCTCACTTGGGATATCAGTCTCAGGGTCGCCGACCAATAGTGCAATGCCTAGGGGCTCGGCACGCGTCGCAACCACAGCAATTGTCTGGGGAAAGCAATCTGCATCGATGAAGAAAACCTCTCCTGCCTTCGGATTCAATCGATGACAGAGAGCCATTGCCTCAGCTGCAGCGGTGCCTTCATCAAGCATCGAGGCATTAGCGATGTCCATGCCTGTTAGGTCAGCAATCATTGTCTGAAAATTGAGTACTGCCTCTAAACGCCCCTGCGAAATCTCTGGCTGGTAAGGCGTGTACGCGGTATACCAGGCCGGGTTCTCAAGCACATTCCGAAGAACCACCGGTGGCGTGACGGTTCCGTAATAACCGAGCCCAATCAGGGAGACGAGAGATTGATTCTTGGAAGCAATTTCTCGTAGCTCTGCGATTACCTCGACCTCTGAGCGAGGAGCACCGATACTAAGTTCGCCAAGACGTTCGATGCTGCTAGGAATCGCTGCCGAGGTGAGTTCATCAAGGGATGAGTAGCCGAGAACTCCGAGCATTTTAAGCTGATCTGCAGGCGATGGACCTATGTGGCGCTCAATGAACGCTCCATGGTTCGCCAAGTCATCGTATGTAGGCCGACCAAGAGTTGTCATTACCTAGCTCCCTCAGACGTCACGTTGAAGGCGCCACGGCTTTTTCGTAAAGGACTATTGGAGGGCGGATTCATGAACGCTTTACAAACGGCGGCCTAACCACTGTTCCTCTTAGTTCACGGCCGCGCGCTTCGATAGTTACCTCTGCACCTAATTCAACGCTTGGCTTAAGAAACGCTAAAGCAATTCCATGGCCCAGCATTGGGGAGAAGTTTCCACTAGAGACCTCGCCGACATCGTCGCCAGCGAAGAACACAGTGTTTCCACCGCGCGGAGGTTGGCGCCCCTCGACTGAGATTCCCCTGAGAACGCGCCGCGGGCCTTCTTCTTGCTCAACGCGCAGTGCTCCCGCTCCCCTAAATCCACCTGGCTTATCGAAGCGAACTACCCATGCAAGCCCGGCCTGCAATGAAGTAATCCCCTCCCCTAGTTCGTGCCCATGTAGAGGGAGCCCCGCCTCAAGGCGCAGTGTGTCGCGAGCGCCTAGCCCTGCAGGAGTTACACCGGACGCGACAATCGCCTGCCAGAGTTCGAGAGCAACCGAGGCGGGAACCTCAAGCTCCACTCCATCTTCACCGGTGTAACCGGTTCCTGAAGCCCATCCAGACTCTCCGAGCCACGTAACGGGAATCACATGAAAATGCCCTACGGACGCTGCCTCTGGCCAGAAGGTCGCCAATCGTTTACGCGCCTCGGGGCCCTGCACGGCGAGCACTACACGCGAATCTGTCACGTCTGCTACCTCGGCCTCGCCTCCTCCGACACTGTTGACCGCTGCTTCAATCGCTGCAACAAGAGGTGCAGTGTTAGAGGCATTAGGCATCACGGTGAATGTCTCTGCCTCCAACCACCAAACGATGATGTCGTCAACGACATGCGCGTCGCGTTCGTCGAGGAGGTGGGTGTACTGGGCTCGCCCTGGTTCAATACGATTTAGATCGTTGGTAAACGCCCACTGCAATGCAGGAAATGCTCCAGGTCCAGATACACGAACAGAGCCAAGGTGCGAGACATCAAACACCACTGCGGACTCGCGACATGCACGATGCTCCTCGATCACTCCGGAGTATTGGATGGGCATCTCCCACCCTCCAAACTCGGCCATTCGCGCCCCAAGAGAGCGGTGCACAACATCGAGTGGACTGGTTCGGAGTATCGCCGTCATCCGCGTTTTCCTAAGGCTTCGATTGATGGGAACTGAAGATAACCAAGCATCTACAGGATAAGGAATAGCGCAGAACAACGACCATCAACGAATCAACCATCGATCCAAGATTTCCGGATCGGCATTTAGCAACTAAATGGCCAAAATCTTGAGAGCCCCGAGAACATTTTGCGACTCCGCAGGCTAGCTACAGCGCCTATGAACCGAGCCCTGCCTGTGGCTCAATCTGTGCTGCGTCGCTCTCCTCAACCGGAGCGACGAGATCGATCGGATGCAACTCGGTGATTCCAGCATCAATCTGACGCACGACAGACCCGAGGGGCACGATGTTAAGAACACCTTGTCCGTGGCGCACTAGATCGAAGATGTCCTCACCGTTGCGCGCAAGGACGCTCTTGTTCTCATCAATGACAAGACTTGCAGTAGCAAGGTCTTCACCGAGGTGATCACGAAGATAATCAATTGCCTTGCGAGCTGTCTTAAGCGACACCCCAGCATCTAGAAGGTTCTTAATTACCTTTAAAGCTACGAGGTCTAGATATGAATACCTGCGTTTGGAACCGCTCCCCTGTGCGTCGGATAGTGACGGGCGCAGAAGTTCGGTGCGAGCCCAGTAATCCAATTGTCTGTAGGTAATCCCAACGATCGCGCATACCTGAGGACCGCGATAACCAATCTCTTCCCACTCGGAGTCGCCCAGAACGCCCTGCTCAACTCTCGAGTTACTTAAGGCGTTTGATTTCTCGCTTGGTATTGCCATTGAGCACAACTCCTAATGGAAGATTCAAAGGATTCCGGCGCAGGGATCGAGTTGGTCCGGATCACACTCTCGTAGTTACGAGCCTGTAAACCGTAACTGATGAGCTCTACGGCGGTCAAGGTTAGAGACAACAAACGAGGTAGGGACTGAACAATGAAGCATCAATCCCAGTAATTTCAGACGAAGTCCTCAGGCTTTACCTGATCAAGGAAATCGCGAAACTCCTCAATCTGCTCCTCTTCCTGCTCCTCATCAAAGACCAGGCTTGCCTCCTCGAATACATCATCTGCGATGAAAATCGGGGGCTGTTCATCTTGACGGACCGCTAATGCAATGGCATCCGAGGGCCGCGCCGAAACTCGAAAGGTTCTATCTCCAGCAACGAACTCAACCTCTGCGAAGAACGTTCCTTCGTGTAACTCAGTAATCTCAATCGAGGAGATGGTGGCGCCGAGTTCTGCGAGCAGCATAGTGACAAGGTCATGCGTCATTGGCCGCGGAGTCTCCATGCCTTGAAGCGAATAGACAATGGCTGTCGCCTCCGGAGATCCTATAAAAATAGGCACATACCGCCTCGGCTCAGCCTCTTCACGGAGAAGCATGATGGGCTGGTTTGAGGGGACCTCAACTCTTACTCCGACAATCGATACTCGAACCACGTGGTGACACTACCACCGCAAAAACGCAGTTTGGACGCCCGTCTTCGTTGCAGCGCCCGCTCTTTGGAGCTCGCCAGACGCTAGAAATACTCAGGTTCGACTACGGCTCGTGGGTCTCTTCAGAACCACTAAAACCATCTTCTTGAACCTGAGACGTTCGAAGTATTTGGTCTAGAGATCGGCGCAGGTACACGGTGCGCAGACTGCGCCCGAGCGATGCAAGCTCGACCACCTTGTCTCGTCGTGCAATGAGCGACTCCGCTCCATTGGGACGCTGCCGACCCGCGACCATCTGCTCGTAAAACTGTGCCTCGCGCTCGGCGAAGTTTCTATACATGCGTAGGTGGCGAGGCTCCGCACCATTCTCGATGAAGCCCGCGACAAGAGAAGCAATGATCAGAGCGTCGTCCTCGAAGAGCCCCTCGGGACCCATTTGTCCTGCAGCTTTGATCAGTCCGCAGGCCTCCATCTCAACCACTTGATCGATAGTGAGTCCACTCGCATCTGCGATCTCAGATCGCGTGAGTCCATTGCCCTCGGGCTCTGAAGTAAGAACATCTCCCTGAGAATCGAGCTCCATCTGCTCACCTCTAAGGCGGGTGCTCTTAATTGATTTCTCAGCAAGAGGAGCCTCAACTTTTTTCGGCACGGCCTTTCTGCGTTTCTTCTTTGCTGGAGCTTCAACGGGTGGAGAGTTCTCCTCAGCCAACGCAACGGGAGTGCTCACCTCGGGCGCTGCATCGAAGAACGTCGCAACTGTCGAATCGCTACGCAGTTCGTCAGAGCTATCTGGGAGTGGAGAACCGTCAAGATCATGTTCTTGGAGGCGGTCCTTAATGACCTTCAGGGGAAGGAAATTATCCTTCTGTTGAAGCAGTATCCAGCGCAGACGGATTAGATCTGATTCATAAAACTTGCGGTAGCCGGAGGGCGTTCGTTCGGGGGCGATCAATCCCTGGCTCTCCAAGAATCTAATTTTCGAAATCGTGACATCCGGGAACTCGGCACTTAAATGATTAAGCACATCGCCTATTGAGAGATGGGCTGATTCGCTATCAGCGTTCATCGGGCCGACTCAATCGTTACAACATAACGGCCGATCTGTACCTCGTCGCCGTCGTGAACATCGCTGGTGGTGATCAATTTACGATTTACGTAAGTGCCGTTGAGTGAGCCGACATCGCTTACTGAAATCGAGAAGTCAGGGCGTCCACTACCTTCTACCGAACCGCCTCTTGGGATGCAGTTGAAGACGCAGTGTCGCCGAGAGACTGTGATGTCATCCAAGAAGATGCCAGAGGCGGGGTGGCGCCCTACCTCTAGAGATCCAACATTCAATGCAAACTTGCTACCGGCATTCGGGCCTCTAATAACGTGAATGAACGCAGCTGTAGCCGGGGAGTTGCTCGTAGCGGCTGCGCTCGACTCGACCACCGCAATTGAGAGGGTTGCCTCACCGGAATCGTTCCCGGCCTCTTTCGAATCGGCGTCCTTCGAATTAGCTTCCTTCGAATCGGCGTCTTGAACCTCTCCTGCAGTGGGCCCTGCGACAGCGCCGCATGAAGAGCAGAAGCGCGCATCCTCAAGATTTAGGTGGCCACATGCGGTGCATTTCATAGACTTAGGCTACAGCCCACATGCTCGCTGCGAAACCCTAACTCTTCACGGTAGGTAGAGGGTCTAAAAGTGGCGATACGCGGAGATCGACGCTGCTCGGAGTTGGAGCGGATCCCTAACCCTCAACCAGTGCCTGATATGCCGAGGCGTCCATAAGTCCACCAATCTCGGCCTCTACACCGACCTCGAGTACAAATATCCACCCGGCGCCGTAAGGGTCTTGATTCATTAGCTCGGGAGTGTCCTCTAAAGCTGAATTTACCTCGGCAATCACACCGGTCAACGGCGCGTAAATCTCAGAGACTGACTTGGTGGACTCAACCTCTGCTACTCCTACTGACCGAAGCACTGAGACCCCGACCTCAGGAAGTTGGACGAATACCACGTCGCCAAGCGCATCCTGTGCAAAATCAGTAATTCCGATCAGCGCCCGGCCGTCAGAGATCTTTACCCACTCGTGCTCTTCTGTGTATTTCAGATCGTCTGGGTAGTTCATGGTTTTAAGTCTCCATTCGAGGCGAAAGATTCATCAGAGAAGCGGTCGGCAGAATCTACTCCGCTCGACCTTCGCGTAAGGCAATACGCGCCAACGGGACATAAGTAGCGGCGGCCCAATACGAGAGCGCCAATCCCCCAATTGTCGCTGACCATGTAAATAGCAAGAGGAAGGCGTGGAGAGCACCACTTGAGAAGGTCAGGAGTAGAAAGCCTGGCAGAGCGAACATGAGCCCGAGGGTCCCGGCCTTTCCGACCCACTGCACCTCAATCCGCCTAGCTCCGGCTGCCGCCAATCCAACTACTGCGACGCTGATAACAGCCTCTCTGAAAAGAACAAGCGCTCCAATCCACAGCGGCACCGAACCATTGATCAACAGCGTGACAGCAGCCGTGATTAGGAGGATTCGATCTGCCACCGGGTCTAGTACCTGACCTATGGCCGAGCCCTGATCGTATTTACGCGCTATCCATCCGTCGACCCAATCGGTGGCACCAAGAATCGCCAAGAGAATCGCAGCAGAGAGCGGCTTATCGGCACCAAGAAGTAGCCAGACAAAAATCGGCACGCAGAGAAGCCTTAAAAGCGAGATGAGATTTGGAATGGTTCTCCAACCTGCATCCCGGCTAGGTACCGGTACAGAGCTAGTTAAAGGCATTGGCTGAGATTAGAGCGTCCCTCATCCACGTTGGGTTATACGCCTTCAGGTGGCGCTGTGGGGTCATCGGGGCGCTCGCCGGCATCAAACTGCACGGCGGCTCGATCAGAAATCAGGGGCCCGATTACTGACCTAGAGACGGCTCGGTGATCTGGATTGTCTCGATAGGTACGAAAATCTTCAATGTCGTCGAAATCTGCAACTATGGCGAAGTCAAAGTTGTGCTCCCCGAGCCCTAGATCAGAGCCAAATCGGTAGGAGCGAATCTCAGGGATTACAGCGGGCAGAGCGTAGAGCGCCTCCCCGACCTCACCGATTTGCGCTTCAGTGACACCCTCAACCCAACGGAACATCGCTATATGTCTGAACATATCGTCACTCTCTCACGTGGCGGGGCGCGAAGTGCCCCTCCGATCGGATCACACGCACCGGGCAGGGAGGTGCTCGCCGACGGGAGGGGCAGTTACGTTTTATCACTTATAGGCAACAATGGGGGCAATTTTGGGAGATTATTTCCTCAATGTGACGAGTTTCACCCGAATTGCACCTGTAATCCGGTGGTGAATCTCATGGCGCTACAAAGCGATGGAGAACCGCACCAACCCCCTCGGAGACGGTGATGAATCCTCTTCCATTGGAGTTAAACCCAACAGCCTCGCCCTGAGCCTCAGATGGCGCTGGCCCAGCGCAGGCGACGATCTTGGCTCCTCCGGCTATAAAGGTCGAGAGCGGTGTACCAATATCAGGTCGGGCGCTTACCGCCACTCCCCCATAGGTACGAAGAGCGAGTTGCAGGCCGTTCGGAGAAATATCCGCACCAGTAATCGCACCGAAGGCACTCGAAGAAGTTGTGATGGTTGCGAGGTACTCCATCGTTGTGAGGACGCCTGGGGTAACTGAACCAGAGACACGGTAAGCATTCTGTGCTCCGCCGCTCATGCTTTTAGTTATCACAACGATCTCGCCTGTTGCCGGGTCCACTAATAGCGACTCCGCATTATGGGCCCCGTCTGGATAACGGAGTCGGATTGCATCCACACCAGAGAGGGATCCAGAAACGCTCCCCGCTAGGTCCACAACAGGCTCTGCCACTCGGTAGATAACGATCTCTGAGCGCACGGAATTGTTGTCGCCTATATCACCGGCATAGATATAAGACGTAGATGCCACTGGGCCGCGCCCAACTGCGATGTCTTCCCAATCGATTGCGGAGGCTCCGTTGAGGCTCAGAGTCGTATGTGTGATCCCTTCACCGTCGAGGCCAAATATTCGAGCTGAGTCACCCGAGTCGTTGTGCACCCAGAGAAGACCTGGATTAGCTCGGCTCGCGGCGATGCCGGAGATCTCAGTCAACGCTGCATTAGCAATTGGGGCGCTCTGCGAGGCCACAAGTCTTTTTGAACAAGTAGCAATCAAGACAGGCGACGCGCAGCCCACCAAGATCGATGCGCCAATGACCGCGAGCACAATGGACGGTACAGCAATCCTTCGAATCCAGGCTCTGCGCATGAGTTAGAGCGTACCTTGGAAAATGAAAGGTCGTTCCTCAAGGCGGATACCCAGAATAACGGCCGCGCCAGTCCCCTACTCCGGTGGAGTGTCGTTGGGCCCTACAAGGAAACCTTGATACTCGCCCGGTGAAGCAATCTCTGCGATCGGGTCTGGGTCTGCATCGAACTCAACACGAAGTGCCTTGCTCATGATTGCATGGGCTTCGTATAACGCCGTTATGTATGTGAGTTCGAGAATCTCTTCGTCGCTCAAATACTGATGGAGTGCTTCGAATACTCCATCAGAGACGCGCCCGTTCTCAAGTGTTAACGCGTCCGTATATGCGAGCACTGCACGCTCTACTGGCGAGAACAGGTCAGTAGCGCTCCAATTAGGAATCGCTGCGATCTTCTCCTCACTAATCCCAACTGTTCGACAGGATTTACAGTGCTGCGAGAAAACAAAACGGCTCTGACGAGTCCAGCCTGTTCGGGTCTGCGCTAATTCTCTAAGCACCGGATCTAGTAAACGCTCAGGCGACCTGTAGAGCAGAATGCCCTGACACGCGTGCTCGAATACCGCAGGCACGAGCGCAAAGACAGTCCACCAATCTCCGGGGGTTCCCGTGATGGTTCCAGGCTGCTCCACCGGGCACCGGTCGGGACCGAAAAGGAGGTCATAGACAGGGAGAACAGAGGCCGCTGCCTCTGAACGTGGAACTTGTCTGAGGCGCGGCATAAATGCTCCTTAGGAGGTTGTGAATTTCGCTGATTGAAGGCTCTTAAACGCCCTTAAACACCAGGTATCGCTGCGAGCCTTCCATCTGCAATCGCCGCTGCGAACTCTGCGTAATCCTTCTCATTCTGATCTGCATATGACGTTGCAAATGAAACCATCGCATCGTCGAACTTCGTATCTCCAGCGATGTACCCAGTGATCTGCGTCGAGTCACCGGTCTTAGCGTGAGCGCGAGCAAGGGTCCAGCCGCAGGCCATTCCGTAGGCCTCAAGTTGGACTCTAGACATGAGTGCAATATCCGCAGAGAGTTTCATGTCACGCAGCTGGCGCACGAAGTAATGCTTGTCGTTACCAAGTACGTTCTCAGTCCACCCGAGGAACATATCGCTAGCGGCCTGCATTAATCGCTGCCCGTGAACGACTCTCTCTCCCTCATGCTTGAACTCATGCCCAGTGACATGCGGAGCAAGAACCGATGGGATCGCTTCCTTAATCTGAAGCAGGAGTGGGTCGCCAGCATCGCGACTCACGAAGAGCGCTGCAAGCGCACGAGTGCCAACGCTACCGATTCCTACAACCTTTCGAGCAATGTCAACGAGCTGGTACTGATCGAATAGGTAACGTCGCTCGAGATCTAGTGTGTCTCGATAGCGGGCGATCGAGGCAACCACATTTGGATCCTCGATGTCGCTCACGTGTGTAATCAATGGCGGATCATCTCTCAGTCGGCGCTTCCCATTGATGACCTCAGTCATCTTCTCTGTAGTGCCCTTGTTCGTACGCCTTCCAACCTTCTTGAGGGACTTCGCGAACGAACTCGCAAAATCTGGGCTCACATCGGAGATCCGCTGAAGGTCAGTACGTTCGTACCAAACATCGAGTCGCGCCATCTTCGAGTAGCGCTCCATGTTCTCTCGGTATGCAATCGATGCTGCTCTGGCAGGGTCTAAGTGCTGATCAT
>CAFBOR010000015.1_pt1 | contig 10557 bp, 11 predicted proteins | sample 7269501 | NCBI WGS metagenome assembly CAFBOR01 (sample SAMEA6814120, study PRJEB35770) | freshwater metagenome | biome: Freshwater; feature: Freshwater reservoir; material: water | place: Czech Republic | collected 2017-07-26 | depth 30m m
AGACGTGGCTACAACAATTGATAGAAAGATAAAGGCTGTGGGGTGCCACGCGAGTCAGGTAGGCGAAGAGACAGAGTGGCTTCCCGAGGTGATACGTGATCGTGCAGCTGCGGCCGGCGCGGAGGTAGGGGTCGAGTTCGCCGAGGCTTTTAGGCGACTACAGATCTCTTAATACTCTTAGGGACGCGACTCTTAAGGGCGAGGTTCTAAGAATCGCGGCGTTCTAAATGGCGAAATCTATTTTCTCGGTCTGCGCCACTCAGCCATTGCTCGCAGAGTTAGAACCGCAACAATGCCAACCCCAATAGCGCCGAAGGCGCCTCCGATTAAGGCGCCGATCGCCTGAGACGAACTGCAGTTGCTAGACCGAAGAACGTCGCACTGCACTCCGGCAATTCCATACCCAATGACTGCCCCAAGTACGCCGCTCAACACGGTGAGCCCATAGGCGATGATGAAGGCGCCCTTGCCCGGGCCTGGGCCTGTATCGAATGTAGGGGTTTGGGTAGAGGGGGTTTGGGGAGCGGCGGTTTGGGCAGTGGGGGATTCTGGGCTCTCCATGCGATCGATTGTAGGCAGAGTTGAGGCCATAAGTGCTGCTCAAAGCGCTACCGGGATGTCCGTGGCAAACTAAGCCGAGTGAAGAACGTTTTTTATGTAGCCGGGGCAGTACTTGAGAGGGATGCCGGCCTTCTGCTGGTCCGCAACCTGCGCCGCAATGGATCCCATGATTGGAGCACCCCCGGTGGAGTGATCGACCCAACCGATGCGAGCACCCTGCATGGATTGTCACGCGAGGTTGAGGAGGAGACTGGCCTGCGAGTTCTCTCATGGTCTGGCCTTCTATACGAGGTAGTCGCTACCTCGGCAGATCTTGGCTGGGAGATGCGCTGCGAGGTTCATCTTGCAGCGGAGGTCGACGGCGATATCACTATCAATGACCCAGATGGGATAGTCGACCATGCTGCGTTTATCTCGGTCGACGATTTAGGCGAGCATCTAGCGCTCTGCTTCCCCTGGGTTCGCGAACCCCTAACTGAGTGGTTGTCGGAGCGTTGGCCACTTGGGGAGGTCCGCAGCTTTCGATACGAAGTCACGGGGTCGTCTCTCTCGTCTCTGGTAGCCAAGAGGCTCGTCTAACTCCGTGGGCTTAGACACGTGAGGGATCAACCAACATTTCTGCATCTTGATCTAGATGCATTCTTTGCATCGGTCGAACAACGAGATGATCCAAAGCTGCGCGGGCGCCCCGTAATCGTCGGTGGAACGGCAGGTCGGGGAGTAGTAGCGGCCGCGTCCTACGAAGCGAGGGAGTTCGGAGTTAGGAGCGCAATGCCAACTATCCAGGCAGAGCGACTCTGCCCAAATGGGGTCTTCTTACCGCCGCGCTTTGACGCGTATCAGAAGGCAAGTCGAGCAGTGATGAAGATTATGTCGAGCGTCACTTCGTTAGTAGAGCCGCTCTCATTAGATGAAGCATTCTTAGATGTAGCCGGGGCGATGCGGAGATTTACTGACCCTCACGCAATTGCCGAGTTCATGCGCTCGAGTATTAAGAACGAGGTGGGTCTCACTGCCTCGGTAGGCGGTGCTACTACGAAGATGCTCGCAAAAATAGCTAGCGACCTTGCAAAGCCGGATGGCGTTCTAATAGTTAAACCTGGCGATGAGTTGGGGGTGCTTCATCCTCTTCCGGTAGGTCGTCTGTGGGGAGTTGGTCCTGCGACGCGCGAGAGGCTTGACCGCTTTGGAGTAAAGACAATTGGGGATCTCTCTAGGATTCCCGAGGCAACACTTGTTGGAGCGCTAGGTGCCGCAAATGGAAAACACCTTCATGCTCTCTCTTGGAATAGAGATGAGCGAGGTGTACAGCCAGACCAACAGACGAAGTCTGTGAGTCATGAAGAGACGTTCTCGGAAGACAAGACCGATCGCAAGGAACTCCAGCGAGAGCTTGTAAGAATGACTGAGCGGGTAGGGGCTCGCCTGCGGAGCGCTGGCCTAGCGGGGCGAACGATTCAGGTGAAGCTGAAGTACCACGACTTCAGGCAGGTGACACGCTCGGCGACTCTTGATCACCTCACCGACTTAGCTGGCGAGATTGGGCCAGTAGCGCGCGACCTTCTCGAGGACCTCGAGATAGCCGGGGGAGTGCGCCTGCTCGGAGTCTCAGTTACGGGGCTCTCATCCGAGGGTGAGCGCGAGGAGCAGCTGAGCTTCGAGTCTGGGGCGGATCTTGAAAATCGCGAGACACGAAGGGCGCTCGAGCTAGCTGTTGATGCAGTGCGTGAAAGATTCGGAGACGACTCTGTCGGGCCCGGTTCCGAGATCGACAATGGGAGAGTTAGGGCAGACAGAAAGGGTTCACTGTATGGGCCGCTCGCAGAGCCTGAACAGCCTCGCCCCCAAAGTCGCAGAGGGCGAGAGAGGGACCCCGGCTAGAGGGCTGCCTATACGTCCCCCAGAAGCTCTGCCCAGATGCTGCCTACTTGCCGCCTAGATTCTGACTACTTGCTGGATCGACGGCGCTAGGAGAATTGCCGTTCGCTAAGTTAGGATACTGACGGCTCACTAAGTGCGCCGATAATGATGTCGATCGGGCACTACGTGTCCGCTAACTCCAGGGTCGAAAATGCCAATGCCGCTTTCCGATGATGAGCAGAGAATCCTCAGAGAGATTGAGGCAAATCTCACAGCCACAGATCCACAACTAGTTCAGCAAGTATCTGAGACAACCCTCTACCGACACGCCACGAGAAACATTCGTTGGGCGGCGCTTGGTTTCGTTGCAGGGCTGGTTCTCCTCGTACTGACCTTCACTCAGGTTCTGCTGCTTGGTGTAGTTGGATTCTTAGGAATGCTTGTGTCGCTTCTCGTAATCGAGAGAAATGCTCGAGCGATGGGTAAGGCAGGTATTGCAAACCTTGGAGACACGATGAAGAACGGCCCGCTCTCAGGGGTGGCTGATCGCTTTCGTATGCGCCCCACAAGTGACGAATCGTCCTAGAAGCAATGCCGATATCCACGACCGAGGAGACCTCGATTAGCTCCTCAATCGGTCCTGTATTCTCTGCGGTTCTGCGCCATCCTTCTCTTTGGCCGACCGCTATTGGTGCAGCGTTTCGCCTATCGCCTAAGGGCTGGTGGATGCATGCTCCCTTCTTGCCGATTCCAGACCGCGCGTACTTGGAGTTTCGTATAGAGACTCAGTACGGGAGTAATGCAGAGCCAGTAGCGAGCGATGTTGTCTCGTACTTACGCTGGTGCCGTGACGAAGCACGGCGCTCCGCTCACTCTGTTTAGAGGCGAACTCTTCAGGTAGTGATTGCGCGTTAGGTGATGCCGCGGAGCTCGAGTCTCGATATCAACAACTAGCGAGATCGCTGTTTAGATCGCTGTCTAGATCGCTGTCTAGATCGTTAGATAACCGGTGGAGCCTCGATATGTATGGGCTCGTGGAGCCATCCCTCGAGTGGTGGCAAGACCCAAGCAAGCACAGGCCCGGTAGCGAGCACGAGGATTACTGTCCCGACCCCTACCTGTCCGCCGAGAGCAAAACCCGCGGTGAAGAGAACCGCCTCGATTCCCCATCGGGCATGGCGAAGGTGCACGCCGCGTGCAACTATCGCCAACATCAGCTCCTCTGCAGGGCCGGCCCCAAGGCGTGCGAGTAGCAGAAGGGTGATCGCTCCCCAGAGAGCTATCAACGCCACCCCCAAGATGAGCGACCTTGATAGCAGCGATACCGGCTCATCAAAGGTATTGAGAAACAGATTGATCATCGCCCCAAAGCCGATGACCGCAGCTACAGAGAATGGGCGTGGGCGTCGGCCAAGTGCCCAGGCACCGAGGATTGATGCTGCTCCAACAATCCACGACGTGGTTCCAACGTCGAGCCCGCTCTGCTTAGCGATCCCTGAGTTCAGGACGTCATAAGGGGCCACCCCGAGGCGAACCAGGAGGAGAGCGCCTACAGATGCGCCTCCGATGACGACCCCGCAGACGAAGAGCAGGATCCGAAGCCATAAGCGCATTCCCTGACCCTACAGGCAGCGATACAGGTACCTACGGGAGGGACCTCTCAAAATAGGTGGTGGTAGAAAGTGGGGCTTAGTGGGTTGACATGGTGGCAAGTGGGGCGTAAGGTGGCGCTCGTGGGGTTAGAGGTGCCGGAATCCCGGTGCCGATTGCGAGGGCTGCTGTTACAGGCGGGCCTATAAAACAAGGCGAAATAAAATGTCGAGGGGCTTTGAGGGGAGTTATCAGCACTCCCTAGACACGAAGGGCAGGGTGGTTATGCCCCTTGAATTTCGTGCTGGGCTCGCTGACGGCTGCCACGTCGCACCAGGCCTTGATCGCTGCATCGCCGTATACCCCGATGACACTTTTGAAGAGGTTCGTGGACGAGTAACTGAGGCAGCGCGCCGAGGGACCCGCCAGCGCAACGCGGCTAGAGCATTTATTGGTAACTCGCGTCGCTGCAAGATCGATCTCCAGGGGCGCGTCGCTGTCCCTGCAACCCTCCGCGAGCTCGCAGGCCTTGACCGCGAGGTAATCGTCGTCGGAATCGATGAGCGCATCGAGATTTGGGACGCAATTCGTTGGCGAGAGCTCGAGACAATCGGCCTCGAGGATCTTGCAACATCTCCGGACCTAGCGGATCTCGGAATTATCTAAGCAGCCCAGCCGGAGCCACCGGTTGAGTAGAGCCAAAGCGATCAGCAAGACAGCAATAAGTAAGACAGCAACACAGCAATAGAGCAATAAATAAAGCAATTTGCGAGTGAATAGCAATTTTTGACAGGTGGGACCGAACTCCGGCCCATCAACAGTCCTTCGGGTGGCACGGGAGAAAGCCCCACTCCGCCCGCTTTCGCCCTAGTGCGCTCGGAGAGACAACCGAAGCACACGACTTAGTCGTCCGGGGGACTGTTGATGGACCAGGGAACGAATCCAAGAACAACGACGGGAGCAAGAGGTTGGTAAGCGAGGAGTTCGAGCACCGCCCGGTAATGGCACGGGAGGTCATCGATCACCTTGTTGAGGTTCCAGAGGGCACGGTCGTGGATTGCACGATCGGTGGCGCTGGGCACTCACGCCTACTTCTTGCAGCACGCCCTGACCTTCGGGTCCTCGGTATCGACCGAGACCTGATCGCCGTGGCAGCAGCTCGGGAAGCGCTTACTGAGTTTGGTGAGCGTGCCTCGGTGGTCCATGCGGGGTTCGCGGATCTTGCCGAGACCGTTCGACGAGAGACTGAGGGGGACATAGTGGGAATTCTCTTTGACCTAGGGGTAAGTAGCCCGCAACTCGATAAGCGAGAGCGCGGCTTCTCATACTGGGACCAGGCACCCCTTGATATGCGTATGGACTCCTCGCAGGGGATCACCGCTGCAGATGTCCTAAATACCTATGAAGAGTCTGATCTCACCTCGATCATCTCCTCCTACGGCGAGGAGCGGTTTGCCTCTCGCATCGCCCGCGAAGTCCTTGCGAGGCGACCACTTGTTACGACCGGCGACCTAGTCGATGCGATTAAGGCTGCGATCCCTGCGCCTGCTCGCAGAAAGGGCGGGCACCCCGCTCGACGTACTTTCCAGGCCATTCGTATGGAGGTCAATCGCGAACTGCAGCAGTTAGACGCTGGGCTCGACGAATCTGTGCACCTACTTGCACCGCGCGGTCGCGTCTTGGTTCTTGCATACCACTCCCTCGAGGACCGCATGGTTAAGCAGCGATTCAATAAATGGGCAGGCCGCGGACCGAAACTGGGTCGCCCAGATCTCCCAGTAGCTCCGGCAGAGGCACCGCTTGTGAGGCTCGTAACGCGCAAGCCCGAGCGCCCGAGCGAGATCGAAGTCGAGGAGAACCCTCGCGCAAGTAGCGCGTTGCTCCGTGTTGCAGAGCGCCTCGCATGACCGCAACCCTTCGCGCCCCGGCACGCACGCGTACTAATCAGCCAGGCGCCCGCACAGTTCAGCGACGAGTAGCGACAAAAGCTTCTCCTCAACTGCGCGTCGTTGATGAGCAAGCGCGTCGCCGTAACCACGCCAGGTCAGCGATCATTCGTGGGCTTGCACTAATTGCTGGGCTTGTCATCCTCGCGGCCTTCATATTCCAGTCGTTCGTGTCGCAAGGGCAGATTCGCCTTCGGACTCTCACCGTTGAGACTCAGGCTGCACAGGCTGAATATCAGTCAGAGCGTCTTGCATATGCGGAGGCCTCAGCCCCATCGAAGATTGCGTCCAAGGCAGCAAGTCTCGGGCTGATCAGGGGACCAGTTCCGCGTTTTATCAGCGTTGACGGTATCGATTCATCCTCAAGCTCTGGTGCTTTCAAATCGAGATCGTCGAACGTCGGCGAGGATTGGGAGAGGGTGAAGCCACACCTTGAAGCGCGACCATGACCCCATCAATGCGAAGACCAGAACCGTTCGGCCGGCCGAGAAGTCGACGCCAAGGAGCGGGGAGTCGACCAGACGGACGACTTCCACACCCGGCACCGCCACCCGTGGGAGTGCGGAGTCGAGAGGGCGTACGCGATCCGAGGTAGGCACCCCTATTGGGACTGCTACGCGCTCATCTGGCTCCTCCAGAGGGAGCGCTAGCGCATCGAGATCAACTACTGGAGCTCGGAGTGGCTCTAACAGTAGAACTAATACATCAGTGCGGCCTTCCGCTACCCGCCGGGCACGCTCAGTGCCGGCGACATCCTCCGCTGAGTCGAGGGGTAGGGGAGCGTTAAACGATGAGCGCTCATCACGACGCGAGTCTGCAGAGCGCACCCCCATTTTCTCAAGACTCTTAGCCTCTCTTCTGTCTGCATCGGCAGCTCTAGTTGGAGCCGCAAGTACTTACCTCGTCGATCGCGCTACTCAGCCTGTGCTTACGACCAAACGTCTCTCTGCAAATGAGATTCACCTACAGACGAGAAAGCGACTGCGATGGTTTCTCGGAGTTGTGGTTCTTGTATTCGCAGCTGCGGGGGCAAAGATGATCTTCCTGCAAGTCGCGCAGCGCGATCGCTTTATCGCGTACTCAGTCTCTCAGCGCGAGCACACGACCCTTCTCGCGGCGGACCGGGGAACAATCTTCGACCGCAACGGTATTGACCTTGCACTATCAGCGCCTAGCAATACGATCGTCGTCGACCCAACTTTGGTGAAGGACAAGAGCCGTACAGCATCACTCCTCGCACCGGTTCTCGGAATGCCACGTCGCGAGATTCTTACCCGACTCAGGGCAAAGAACCACTTCCAGTACCTAGTGCGCCAAGTTGATACATCGGTCGTTGAGAAGGTCAAGGCCCTTGACCCAGAGGCATCTAAAAACAAGGCTCTCTACAGTCTCGGTGGCATCTATTTCGTGAATGAGCCCAAGCGCGTGAACCCAAGTGGAGGCAACCTCGCGGCTCCAGTCCTCGGCTCCGTCAACCTTGAGGGTGCGGCATTAAGTGGCCTAGAGGCTAGTAACGACTCGATTCTCAAAGGCAAGCGCGGGCGAATAAGTGCGCAGACCGATGCGCGCGGACGTGAGATCCCTAAGACAAGTAGATCGATCGTCCCTGCAAAACGCGGTGATGATCTTGTTCTCACAATTGACCAGTCGCTTCAATATGAGGTCGAGCGCCGACTTGTAGATCGGGTTACTTCAGCCGGAGCGACCGGCGGTCTAGTTGTGGTTGCTGATGTCACAAACGGCGACATTCTCGCGATGGCCTCAGCGGTCGGTGCCAACGCAGCGAAGAGCGAGCCGGCGCGCGTCGCAGACGGACTCGAGCAGAACCGCCCACTTACCTGGACCTATACGCCTGGGTCTGTAAATAAGATCGTTACATTCGCAGGGGCTATTGAGCGTGGGATTATCAATTCGGATTCGGTGATCGATGGGATCACCAACTCGGTGACAGATAGCGGCTTCACGATTACTGATGATCATGTAATGCCAAGTGCGATGAGTGCAACGGAGATCCTTGCAAGATCCTCAAACGTGGGTACCACCAAGGTCGCTGCGATGCTCGGTAAGCAGGGGCTAAGCCATTACTTGAGCGCGTTTGGTTACGGCGTAACTACCTCTATCGATTTTCCGGCTCAGTCTTCAGGGATACTTGCGGCATCGAAGGACTGGCATTCGATTGACATGCTTACGAAGCCGATTGGATATGGATTAGCGGCAACGCCGATGCAGGTTCTCGATGCATACATGACGATTGCGAATGGTGGGAAGATTGTTCACCCGCGGCTCGTCTCTGCTCGGATTGATGCACAGGGAGTGCGCCACCAGACTGTTGCGCAGCCCGGTGGCCGTGTCGTCTCGAAAGCTACAGCGAGTGCGGTTACAGAGATGCTTACCCATGTCGTGGCTCCATCGCCTGCTACTGGAGGCTCAGCAGCGGTTCCTGGATACACGGTTGCTGGAAAGACTGGAACCGCACGCCAGAAGACTGGAAATGGCGCCGATAGTTTTGCGCTCGCGAAACTCGAGGCGACATTCGTTGGTTTCGCTCCGGCTGAGAACCCTCGTTTTGCTGTAATCGTTGTATTGGATGGACAGGCCGGGAATGTGGGCTTCTATGGTGGCTCTGAGTCAGGGCCGCTCTTTTCACAGGTGATGGCGCAGACACTTCGTTTGAACGGTGTTGCCCCAACTCGAGACCCTCAGGGCTTGAGTCAATCGGTGACAGGTCCATTGGTCTCAGGTCTCGCGGCAGCGCCAACTGGGCCGGCAGTTGGGGCGCCGAGTGCTCCCGTGAAGGCGCCTGTAAAGGCTCCTGTAAAAGCCCCTGTAAAAGCCCCTGCACATGCAGCGGACTCCAAAGAAGTCAAGTCAAAAGTGGCTAAGGGTAAGCACAGACGCGTATCCACCGGCAGAGCATCCCGCTCGCATGGCGCTAGCTCTACTCAATCAAAGCCTCTTCAGTAGGTGCAGTTGTGCAGCTCTCTGAAATCCTCGTAGATGTCGAAGTGGACCGCGTAGTAGGTCCACTCAATCTTGAGATCAAATCGATAGTCGACGACAGCAGGCGCGTAACTCCCGGCGCACTATTTGCAGCGATCCCCGGTTCTTCTGTTGATGGGCATGACCATGCTGGAGAAGCGGTGCGTCGAGGCGCTGTGGCGCTCTTGGTGGAGCACGAAGTCGCAGCCTCCGCCACGCAGATCCAGGTGGGTTCGGTACGTCGCTCTGTCGGCCCAGTTGCCTCTGTGTTCGAGGGTCGGCCCAGCGCCACAATGAACCTCCTAGGCGTGACCGGCACGAATGGCAAGACAACAGTTTCTTATCTCTTAGAGTCAATCGCTACCTCGGCCGGGAAGCGCGCCGGCGTGATCGGAACCCTCGGTGCCCGCATCGATGGTGATGAACTGCCTGTTGGCTTTACAACTCCTGAGGCCGCTGACCTCCAGCGCCTACTGGGAACGATGAGAGATCGAGGAGTCGAGACTGTTGCGCTCGAGGTGAGTTCGCACTCCTTAGCTCAGTCTCGTGTCGACGGGACTCGCTTCAAAGTTGCTTGCTTTACAAATCTGACCCACGACCATATCGATTTCCATGGATCCATGGCCGAGTACTTCTCCGCCAAAGCGAGACTATTCACCCGAGCATTTACAAATCGAGCAGTTATCAACCTTGACGACCCCGTAGGTCTAGACCTAGAGACACGAGCCACTGGCGCAGGAGTATCGGTGCTTACGTACGGTCTTGGGGCCAATACGGATGTAACCGCAATCGATATCGTGGTTGGAGCGACCGGCACAGACTTCACCATCGTTGGACGCGCAAGTGGCGAGGAGAATCGGGTCCACCTAAACCTCCTCGGCCGGCTCAACGTGTACAACGCACTCGCCGCGGCAACCACAGCTTTTTCAGCAGGTATTCCGCTCGAGCCGGCTCTTGAAGGAATGGCGAGCCTTAAGGGAGTACCAGGAAGGTTAGAGAGGGTCGACGCGGGGCAACCGTTCTCCGTCATCGTTGACTTCGCTCACACTCCTGATGCACTCGCAACTGTGCTGCGTGATGCGCGGGCTCTCGCTCGCGGAGGGCGCGTCATTGTTGTATTTGGTTGCGGCGGAGACCGTGACTCGCTAAAACGACCGCTAATGGGCGCGGCCGCTGGTGCCCACGCTGATATAGCAATCATTACCTCCGATAATTCGCGCTCAGAGGACCCGCAAGCAATTGCAGATGCAGTCGAGCTTGGAATTCGCAGTAGTTTGGCCTCGTATCAAGTTGATCTAGATCGTCGGCGAGCAATCGAGGTTGCACTTGGGCTCGCAGCGCCTGACGATGTAGTTGTGATCGCAGGCAAGGGGCACGAGACTTCGCAGACTGCTATGGGTGCGACACATGAATTCAACGATGGAGAAGTAGCTGAAGAGATTCTGCGTGACATGCTGCTTAAGGGCGAGCTATGAGCTTCACAATCTCGGAGATCGCAGAGATTGTCGGCGGAGAAGTTGTTGGCGCAGACCCCTCTGCGACGGTGACCGGGTTTGACTTTGACTCTCGAGTTCAACGCTCAGGCGCAGGCTTTGTGGCGCTTAGCGATGACAGGGATGGG
>CAFBOR010000016.1_pt1 | contig 10477 bp, 9 predicted proteins | sample 7269501 | NCBI WGS metagenome assembly CAFBOR01 (sample SAMEA6814120, study PRJEB35770) | freshwater metagenome | biome: Freshwater; feature: Freshwater reservoir; material: water | place: Czech Republic | collected 2017-07-26 | depth 30m m
AATTAGGCGCCTTGAGGATCTCGGTCACGAAGTGCGCATGGTGCGCAACGTCACCGATGTTGATGACTCGATCCTTCCAAAGGCACGAGAGCTTGGTATTCCGTACCTTGAGCTAGCAGAGGCCGAGCTCAAGCGATTCCGACGCGATATGCGTCAACTAGGAATGCGACCCGCATATGCCGAACCTCGCGCTACGGAGACGATTGAACGCATTATTGAGTTGGTGGAGCAGCTACTCGACTCTGGGCACGCGTACCTGACCGCGGGCACTGCATATTTCGATGTATCTACTGCTCCAAACTTTGGAGATCTCTCTCATTACCCTCGCGATCAGATGCTGCGTCTTGCACGCGCTCGCGGTGGAAACCCTGATGATCCGCACCGCAGAGACCCGCTCGACTTTGTGCTTTGGCAGCCGAGTCTCTCCGACGAACCAGCGTGGCGCGCGCCGTTCGGCGTGGGTAGACCTGGTTGGCATATCGAGTGTTCTGCAATGGCCACGCAAGAACTCGGCGAGACAATCGACCTCCACGGTGGCGGAACTGATCTGATCTTCCCTCACCACGAGTGCGAGATTGCTCAGAGCGAAGCCATCACTGGGAAGCCTTTCGTTAAGCACTGGCTCCACTCTGCGATGGTTGCCTATGAGGGCGAGAAGATGAGCAAGTCACTTGGGAATCTGGTATTCGTCTCTGATCTCCTTGAGCAGGCCGATCCTCGAGCTATTCGCTTAGCTCTAATGCACCATCACTACCGCTCTGGGTTTGAGTGGCATGACACCGGCATCCAGGACGGAACAGCACTGCTCCACCGTCTGCTTGCCGCAGCCCAGGCCTCCGGAAACCCCGACCCTGCCCCCTTCGCTGAGCGTGTTCGCGCAAGCCTAGATAACGATCTCGATGCCCCGACCGCACTCGAGGCCTTAGACGACCTTGCTTCAGCGATTCTCTCAGACGGATCTGAGGGCAGCGACTCCGCTGCGGTGCAGGAGCTATGCAGTTTGAGCGCCCTTATCGGGGTCGATCTCTCGACTCCATTCTCAATCGGCGCAATAGCACTCTAAGGAAGCGGCTCTGGCCGGTAGCCTCTAGACCAATGAGCACTCAAGTAACGATTACCCTCCCCGACGGTTCAACGCGCGAGTTTGATGCTGCCACCTCTGGTGCGCAGATAGCGGCCGCTATCGGTTCCCGCTTAGCAAAGGCTGCAGTAGCTGCAAAGGTCGATGGCGAGGTTGTTGACCTCAGTGCGCCGATCGCAGTGGATGCGAGTGTCGCGATTATTACCGGAGACTCTGACGAGGGGCGCGAGGTGCTTCGCCACAGCACCTCCCATGTTCTCGCTCAAGCAGTCTTCGACCTATTTCCAGGGGCCAAGTACGCAATCGGCCCTGCAATTGCCGATGGCTTTTACTACGACTTTGACTTACCAGATTCTCAGCACTTCACCGAGGACGATCTTGTGAAGATCGAGAAGCGAATGCGCGAGATCGTAAAAGCAGATCAACCATTTGTGCGCGAGGAGTATGCGTTTGCTGATGGTCTAGAGCTCTTTAAAGATCAGCCATACAAACGCGAGATCATCGAGAATGTCTCAGCCAGACGAGAATCTGGCAATGGAGAATCTGGTAATGGAGAATCTGGCGCATCTTCGGGTGAGGATGCGAAATTAGATGCAGGAGAAGTAGCGCAAGGCGGAGTAGTGGGTATTTACCGCAACATCGCTGCAGATGGATCAACCGCCTACTTAGATCTATGTCGCGGTCCGCACGTCCCCTCAACCTCACGCCTGGGGTCTTTCAAACTGATGAAGGTTGCCGGTGCATATTGGCGAGGTAGCGAGAAGCGACCGATGCTTCAGCGCATCTACGGAACCGCTTGGGAGTCCAAGTCTGCACTTGAGGAGCACCTGACGCGTTTGGCCGAGGCCGAGCGTCGTGACCATCGAAAACTCGGAGCGGAGCTCGACCTCTTTTCGTTCCCAGAGGAGCTCGGTTCAGGGCTCGCTGTTTGGCATCCGCGCGGCGCTGCGATTCGTCGTGTGATGGAGGATTTTTCCCGAGTTGAGCACGATGCTGCTGGGTACGAGCTCGTATTCACGCCGCACATCGCTAAGTCCGTGCTCTGGGAGACAAGCGGTCACCTCGATTTCTATGCGGATGGGATGTACCCGCCGATGGAGCTCGAGGGGGCTACCTATTACCCCAAGCCGATGAACTGTCCGTTCCATGTGCTGATCTTCAAGACCCATACGCACTCCTATCGTGATCTCCCGCTTCGTTTCTTCGAGCTTGGAACTGTGTATCGATTTGAGAAGTCCGGTGTGCTCCATGGCCTCCTGCGAACGCGTGGCTTTACGCAAGACGACAGTCATATTTTCTGCACGCGCGAGCAGATCGTGCCGGAGCTGAGTTCGCTTCTCGAGTTCGTAACAAGGTTCTTGCGTGCTTTTGGTTTCCACGACTTCGAGGCGGATATCTCGACTCGACCAGAGGGTAAGTCTGTCGGTAGTGACGAAGACTGGGAACTCGCAACCGCAGCGCTATTTGAGGCTGTAGAGGCGTCAGGCGTTCCGTATCAAGTGGCGGAGGGCGATGGTGCTTTCTACGGACCAAAGATCGACATTCATATCCGTGATGCAATCGGACGCCGCTGGCAACTCTCTACGCTTCAGGTCGATTTCCAATTACCGCAGCGTTTCGATGTCGAGTACGTAGGGGCAGATAACGAACGCCACCGACCAATCATGATTCACCGTGCACTATTTGGATCCATTGAACGCTTCTTTGGAATTCTCGTTGAGCACTACGCCGGAGCTTTCCCAACATGGCTAGCGCCGATACAGGTAACGGTTCTTCCGGTCGCCGATAGGCACGACGACTACGCATTCGAGGTTGCTAACAAACTCCGCTCCGCTGGCCTGAGAGTCGAGGTGCGCGAGGCGTCCTCTGATTCTCTAGGGGCACGCGTGCGCAGAGCAAAGATGCTCAAGGTTCCTTTTGTGCTCGTTGTTGGAGACGACGATGCAGCGGAGGGGAGTGTCGGCGTGAATGCCCGAGGCTCTGATACCCCGGAGCGCGGTGTCAGCATCGATGCGTTTGTAACTCGCGTTCAGGCTGACGTGGAAGCAAGGATCTGAGCAGTTGTACGTCGACAGCCTCTGGGCGGGGTGGCGCAGCGATTACATAGCTGGGCGAAGCGATAAGGCCGCAGAGAATGGTTGCCTCTTCTGCTCGCTCGCGCTCCTAGACGACCAAGAGGCTCTAATTCTTGATCGAACAGAGCTCACTTTCACGATCATGAACGCCTTTCCGTATAGCTCTGGGCATGTCATGGTGCTTCCTAAGCGCCACGAGTCAGAGCTCACGGCGCTCACGACAGACGAGGCCTCAGAGATCATGGTTGCGGCGCAGAGAGCAGCGCGCGTCCTCGAGGGCACGTATTTTCCAGAGGGCCTAAACATAGGGATCAATGTTGGCAGTGCAGGGGGAGCCGGGTTACCCGAGCACCTCCACACTCACGTAGTGCCGCGATGGAGAAGCGACACCAACTTCATGGCCTCGGTCGCGCAGGTGAGGGTGCTCCCCGAGACCCTGAATGAATCCTGGAGCAGGCTTCGAGATGGCTATGCGGCATTGACCGCTAGCGGCGCATAGCGTGAGCACCATGCCCGATAAGCCTGAGGTCAGCGAGACGATTCAAGTCGGAGACCAGCTACCTGTAACGGAGTCTTCTGATGAGTTTGTTGACTCGCTCCCTGAAGACCTAGATATATCGGCTTTTGTGGGGCCGACCGTCTTCCCTGATGTAGGGCGTAGGCGAATCTCAGGCAGCATCTATTTGATTCTGGCTGCAACCTGCGCGGCTGGTGCGGCTCAGTCTCCTAATCGAGGGCTGCTCGCTGCAGCTGTTCTGCTCGGGCTGTTAGGGGTTTACCACTTCATCGCTGGGTGGCATCAGAAGATCTCTGAGACCGATGCTCTAGTTGTTGCTACACGTACGGTTGGTTTCCCAGTAGGTCATGCCTCCGCTGCGCTCGCATGGCGTGGGCTTCGCTCTCGCCCAGCTTGGAGAATCCTTCTCTACTCGGCGGATGAGCCCCCCTCAATGCGCGGGCTCGTTGAGTTAGACGCAATGGATGGGCACATTCTGGGCGAATATACGGAGAAGAACCCTGAAGATTGGTCAAAGTTCGGCCTCTAGAGTCAGTCTCGATCCAAACAGGGGCCCTGAATGCCTGTGACCAAATAGGGGTTCGTGGTAACTTGAGGCTCTCATTTACCACCGGGAATGGGGCAAGTAAATGCCCCTCTCAGTGCCACCCGACGAAGGAGTCGAGTTGCTCGACGGCCGCCTCCGTGCCTCCGTTAGTCAAGGTCTTGCCCCACTAGGTAGGGGTCTGAGGTCACTTGGAATCTCGCCGAACGTACTAACGGCGTCTGGACTTTTCATTAGCACGATTACCGCATGGCTGATCGCTGTCGGTGAACTGCGATGGGGAGTTCTCGGGATCGCACTCAGCGGGCTTGTTGATTTGCTAGACGGATCTGTTGCGCGAACGGGAGGCACCGCCAGCCCTCGCGGTTCTTTCTTCGATTCAGTCGCAGATCGAGTCTCAGACGGCTTAGTTCTTGGTGGAGTTGCGTGGTACCTCGCAGGCGAGAGCGCACATGCGCCGATGCTGGCATTCGCTGCGATGGCGCTCTCGATGCTCATCTCCTATGAGCGCGCTAAAGCAGAGGCGCTTGGATTCAATGCTCAGGGTGGCCTCATGGAGCGCGCCGAGCGGATGATCCTCCTCGGGTTCGCACTCTTCTTCAACATGCTGGTGCCGGCTCTATGGATCATGATTGTGCTCACTGCAGTAACCGCAGTTCAGCGCTTCATCAAGGTTTGGGTGCAGGCATCAGGGGCTAAGGCCGAGTTGCGTGAGAGCGTGCGCCATCGACGACTTGCTAGGCGAGCCGGTACACGGAGCGCTAGCAGCACATCGGGGTCATCACGAACATCGCGATTATCAGGATCGACAGGCGAGGATGGGCCAGGTACCTCTACTTGGTGGGGATCGCGACGCCCAGCAGCGGGATCGATGACGCGTCGGCGAAGTGTTGCCCGTCGCAGTCGACCCTGACGTGTCTGTAGATACTCCTTCCGGCAAGACCTCGTCGCTGAAGGAACGCACTCCGTACTACGCATATCGAGTCGGATCGGCAATCGCAAACGCACTCCCTGAGTCCATCGCTATGAGGCTCTTTAATTTTGTAGCAAGAGTTGCGGCGCTTTTTATGCCTGCAAAGAGACGCCTTGTAGCGCGAAATCTTCAACGCGTTCGTGGCATTAATCCAAACGAAGCAACTCAGGATTCCGGCATTCTGAACAGGGAAGTTGCGAGTGTATTTACCTCCTACGCTCGCTACTGGCTCGAGTTATTTCGACTCCCGGGTGAGACCCCAGAGGAGATTATTGCGAAGTTCTACATCGAGGGGGGAGAGCATCTAGATGCTGCGCTCGAGCGCGGTAAGGGGCTTATTGCAACGGTTCCGCATGTCGGGGGATTTGATTATTCAGGGGCTTGGTTTGCGGCAAAGGGTCATCGACCAGCCGCGGTGGTTGAGGCTTTAGAGCCGCCCGAACTTCTATCTTGGTTTACAGGACTTCGCAGCTCACTAGGAGTAGAGGTAATACCGCTGGGTAAAGACTCCGCTCCTCGGGTCAGCGCTGCACTAAATGAGAATCGACTCGTATGCCTAATGACCGATAGAGATATCTCGGGAGACGGAGTGCCCGTCGAGTTCTTTGGAGAACAGACCACAATGCCGGGCGGACCAGCTCTGCTCGCGCTGCGAACCGGTGCTGCGCTTCTCCCAATCGTTGCTTACTTCGAGCCGAACGGAATGCACCACGGAGTAATTCAGGCACCGATCGTGGCTGAGCGAGAGGGGAGATTGCGCGAGGACGTTGTGCGCGTCACTCAGGAGATCGCGTACCGATTCGAGGAGATGATTCGAGTTGCTCCGGAGCAGTGGCACCTTCTGCAGCCCAACTGGCCGAGCGATCGAGGAGCTCCAGCCCAGAGCAGTGGCAAGAGCGGCAACGAGAGTCGTAGCAAGAGTCGACGCAAGTGAGGATCGCAATTCTCTGTCCGTATTCGCTTTCGGTGCCTGGTGGAGTTCAAGGTCAGGTACTGGGCCTGGCTCGAGCACTTCGAGAGATTGGTGTTGATACGCGAGTAATTGGGCCTACTGACGGGCCACCCCCTGAGCCTGGGGTAATAAGTGTTGGTCCGACAGTGCGAATGGAGGCAAACGGGTCAGTGGCCCCGATGAACGTTGGTGCAGTTGCATCTGAACGAACCCTTGAAGCGATACGCACGTTTGATCCAGATGCGCTTCACCTGCACGAGCCATTTGTCCCTGGACCTACTGCTGCTGCGCTTGTAGGGAGCACGCTTCCTAAGGTCGGTACATTCCACGCGGCCTCTGAGGGTGAGCACGCTATGTATCGCCGCTTCCGCAAGGTCGCACTTCGAGCTTCACGTGAGCTCACGATCCGTACAGCGGTCTCAGTGGATGCAAAAGCGCTTGCCGAGCAGTTTCTTGGTGGAACCTTTGTTGTTCTACCGAATGGAGTAGACATCGCCAAATTCTCAGACGCGACGCCTACCGCTACCGATCGCCCTGCAGTAATTTTTATTGGGAGGCATGAACCTCGAAAAGGTTTAGGTTGCCTACTCGATGCGTGGAGCGAGATTGATCGGGATGGCGTGCTCTGGGTAGTAGGCGATGGACCCCAGACCGCCGAGTTGAAGGCGCGAAATGTCGCCAATGTCGAGTGGCTGGGTCGAATCACTGACGAACAGTTGGCGAGTCGGCTCAAAGGCGCAACGATATTCTGCGCTCCATCAACAGGGCAGGAGTCTTTTGGTGTCGTTCTACTGGAGGCGATGGCGGCAGGTACCGCAGTTGTTGCCTCCGATATTTCGGGCTATGGAAATGTGGCGACTAATCGAGACAATGCATTGCTGACTCCTGCGGGAGACGCTGCGAGCCTGAGGGGAGCCCTTCGTGAGATTCTCGATTCAGATGCGCTTAGAGAGCACCTTGTGAGGCAAGGGGTAGCGCGTGCCTCGGAGTTCTCCTTATCCCGCCTAGCCGAGCGCTTTGTCTCTGTATATGAGAGCGCAATTTCACTGGGATAATTCTGCTCTCGCCGTAACTGAGGGCTTCATTTGAGAAAGGCCCTCTCCGCCGCATTATTGGAGTCCTCTCGCCGTAGACTCAATCCGGCTCGGCAAATACGCAGCCCGAAGAAGCACCACAAACTAGAAGCACCACAAACAAGAAGCACCACAAACTAGAAGGTGATCATGAACGCTCTCCCCATAATTTTGATTGTGCTAGCGGTACTCGTTGTCTTATTCGTCATCTTGACCTATAACGGTTTAGTCAAGACCCGTAACCGTATTGATAATGCTCGATCTCAAATTGACGTCCAGCTCAAGCGGCGCCACGAGCTCATACCAAATCTTGTCGAGACTGTTAAGGGTTATGCAGCCCACGAGCGTGCAACGTTCGAGGCAGTAATAGCGGCGCGAACCCATGCCATGGACGCAGCTTCTTCGGGTTCGCTTCCCGCCCAAGCCGAGGCGGAGAATGCGCTCTCAGGCACACTTAAGAGCCTCTTTGCGCTTGCGGAGGCCTACCCGGATCTCAAGGCAAATACAAACTTCCTTGCGCTCCAAGAGGAACTCACCTCAACTGAGGATCGCATCGCCTACTCCAGGCAATTCTTCAACGACGCGGTGCTTGGGTTCAACACTCGTATTCAGACATTCCCAGCAACCGTCATTGCGCGTTCCTTTGGTTTTACTCCACGCGAATACTTCACCGCCGATCCTGGGGATCAGGCGCCCGTAACGGTCAAGTTCTGATAGGTGCAGATGTACGACGAAATATCCTCAAATAAACGAAGAACATGGCTAATACTCGCCGGCTTTGGCCTTCTAATGGCGCTGCTTCTCGCGGCCTTTAATGTTCTCCTAGATATCGGCCCGATTGGGTTTGTCATTGCGATCGCGATTGCGATTGGGATGTCGTGGAGTTCCTATTGGTTCTCCGATCGCATTGCACTAGGCGTCTCTCGAGCTAAGCCCGCTGATCCCACTGAGTACGCGAGGTACCACAATCTCGTTGAGGGTCTCTGCATCGCGGCAGGCATCCCGAAGCCTCGCCTATTCGTGATTGATGACCCGGCTCCGAATGCCTTCGCTACTGGACGTAATCCGGCCCACGCAGCAGTAGCTGTCACCACAGGGTTGCTAGCACTTATGAGCAGAGTAGAGCTTGAGGGAGTGCTCGCACACGAGCTGAGCCATGTCAAGAATTACGACATGCTCGTAGGAACTGTTGCAGTTACAGCAGTTGGGGCCGCAGCATTACTTGGAGATATTGGGCTTCGATGGATGATCTTTGGCGGAAGAAGGCGAAACAACTCTGATAACTCAGCGGGGGGAGTAATCGCGCTTGCTGCGGTACTGCTCATCGTCCTTGCACCTATCGCCGCTCGCCTGATGCAATTTGCGATGAGCAGGCGTCGAGAGTTCTTGGCCGACGCAAGCGGAGTCGCGCTTACCCGCTACCCGCCTGGTCTCGCATCTGCACTCGAGAAACTGCGTGATGAAGGGTCAGTAGTGCGCACAAGTAACCGAGCAATGGCTCAACTATGGATCGAGTCCCCACTCGATCGAGCACCTGACCCCGAAGGGAAGAAACGTACGTGGCTAAATCGCGCATTCGATACGCACCCACCGCTCGAGGAGCGAATAGATATTCTGCGAGCAATGTGAAGCGAGCCTCATTAGCAACTTTGGCAATAGCGATTTCAGGCTCTTTAGCCTTAGCTGCATGCGGGGGAGGTGGCTCGGATGAGGCTTCGCCTTCATCTACCTCAAAGCGCACCACAACCACAACTGCACCAGTACTCGCTCCATTTACTGGCCTACCTGACCCATCCGGTGCATCGCAGGGACGCGCTGCACTCAACATCAAGGTCTCCAATGCCCCAGAGGCTCGACCACAGTCTGGACTCGATCAGGCAGATGTGGTCTGGGAAGAGGTAGTTGAGGGCGGGATCACGCGCTTCCTAGCTATGTTTCAATCGAACTCACCAAGTGCGATTGGACCAGTTCGCTCGGTACGCCTAACCGACCCAGGAATTGTGTGGCCGGTGGGTGGAATTTTTGCTTTCTCCGGCGGTGCGAAATACGCGCTCGATGGAATAAACAAAGCCCCCGTCGTGCTTGTTGACGAGTCTCGTGCGGGCTCCGCTATGTATCGTGATCGCTCGCGTCAGGCACCGCATAATTTGTATGGCAAGGGTGACGCTCTCTTCGCAAAGGGAGGAACGCCTGTTCCACCACCTGCTTTGTTTACCTATGCAAAGGAAGTTCGCACGCGTAGTGGCGCTCTACCGGTAACTGCCGCTCGAGTTGGTTTCAACGGATCATTCGCAGTCGATTGGTCATGGGACTCTGCGAGCCGCTCTTGGCTACGCAATGCCGGTGGACGACCATTCATGGCTGCTAGTGGCAAGCAGATTCAGGCAACCAACGTTGTTGTGATGTCGGTCTCTTATCGCGGTGGCGTTGGGAGTATGGGTGCCGAGGGTGTGCTGACCGGTGAGGGTAAGGTCTTAGTGCTCACCGATGGAGTCGCCATAGAGGGTAAATGGATGCGGTCTAGCGTCTCGCAGGTAACCCGATTTGTGGATCTCAAGGGAGCTGTAATCCCACTGACCCCTGGGAATACATGGGTTGAGATGCCAGATGTCACATATGCGGTTACTACGACCGCCGCTGTGGTTCCGGCTACGAGTACCACCCTGAAGGCGCCTACAAAATCAACCGCTAAGCCCTGACTCGCTTCCCTTAGGGTTTGGGTATGAGGGTCTTGAGTATGAGGGTCTTGTGTATGAGGGCCTCGAAACGATGATCCGCTAATCAATCTGAGCCGATAGGGGTCTGGCCGGTAAGATCCGGGCATGACTGACGAACGATCGATAGGCACAGCCAGAGTCAAGCGAGGCCTTGCGGAGATGCTTCGCGGCGGCGTGATCATGGATGTCGTAGATGCTGAGCAGGCGCGTATTGCTGAGGACGCCGGGGCAACAGCGGTTATGGCCCTTGAGCGCGTCCCCTCTGATATCCGTCGTGATGGCGGAGTTGCGCGAATGTCTGACCCCGCGATGATCGAGGGCATCAAAGCAGTAGTGAGTATTCCAGTGATGGCCAAGTGCCGGATCGGCCACTTCGCCGAGGCACAGGTACTCGAGTCGCTCGGAGTCGATTTCATTGACGAGTCTGAGGTGCTGACCCCCGCAGATGAAGCGCACCATGTTGAGAAGTGGGACTTCACTGCTCCATTCGTATGTGGTGCAACAAATCTTGGTGAGGCCCTTAGGCGCATCTCTGAAGGTGCTGC
>CAFBOR010000017.1_pt1 | contig 10403 bp, 5 predicted proteins | sample 7269501 | NCBI WGS metagenome assembly CAFBOR01 (sample SAMEA6814120, study PRJEB35770) | freshwater metagenome | biome: Freshwater; feature: Freshwater reservoir; material: water | place: Czech Republic | collected 2017-07-26 | depth 30m m
ATTGTGCCCACTACGAGGCCCAGTCTGTAGTGGTGCTCGCTGGTCAGCTCCAGCACCTTCCGGTCACTCAGGCTGCTCTGCGTTCAGGCACTCTCTCTGGCACTCAGGCTGTCGAGGTGGCGCGCGGTGCGATCGTTGCGCCTAATACTGAGACGCAGCTCTTGAACCTCGCAAAACATGCGACGGTGCGCGATCTGCGTGATGCGACATCACGCGTAGTCGCAGCGGCCACTGATGAGGCCGAGCGCCACAGGCAGGTTCATAAATCGCGTTACTTAAAATCATGGACAGATACTGATGGCTCGTTCAATCTAAAAGCGCGCATGACGGTTGCTAATGGTGCGCTCGTGATGGCAGCACTCAAACCAATGCAGGAAGAGATCTTCAAACAAGCTCGTAAGAGTGGTGCGCATGAGAGACCAGAGGCTTACGCAGCTGATGCACTCATGGCACTCTGTGAGAAGGCGAGTGCCTCGGATTCCGGCGCAGGGGCGAGCGTAACGAAGACGTCTCGCCCTAACGCTGTGATGCATATTCGTGTCGATATAGATGCCCTCAAGCGTGGGCGCACTGAGCATGGCGAGATCTGCGAGATTGCTGGCGTTGGGCCGATACCTGTCGCTACTGCAACAGAGTATTTAGGTGAAGCATTCTTGAAACTCTTGGTAATGGACGGCACAGAGATCAGGACGATTGCGCATATGGGTCGAGCAATACCGGCAAAACTGCGAACAGCGGTTGAGGAGCGTGATCGTGTCTGTCAGGTCCCAACATGCGATATGACGATGGGTCTAGAGATAGATCACATCGTTCCGTTCGCTGAGGGTGGCGCCGCCAGCTTGGAGAACCTCGTGCGCCTCTGCAAACGACATCACCTTCTAAAAACACACGACGGATATCGACTCATCAAGATCGAAGCCAGCGAGGGTGAGATCGGTGTGGCGAAGGAGACCAGGTGGGATTGGAGAGCACCACCAGATCTAAAGAGAACGGGGTAGTCGAGGCAACACGCGGTGGAGCTGAGGGGAATTGAACCCCTGACCTCTTCCATGCCATTTCACGCGGCTCCTGCGCAGAGCTGCGAATGTATCTATCGCCGGCTACTTGTATCCGGGGACCAGCCTTGGATCGTCGATGAAGCGGAAGAGGCCAGATCCGGTAGAGACGCTCGATGACGAGGCGGTGGTCGGGCTCAGCCGCTTGGCCGAGCGTTCCTGGGCCAACAGGCTCTGCAGTTGCGCAACGATTCCCGAGACCCGCGCTGTTGCCATGAGCCGTCGGTCGGCAGCGATGTTCTTCAGCTCCAGCGGATCGAGCGAGGTGTTGTAGATCTCGAGTTGGTCGGGGAGTGCAGTGGTCTTCACCGTCGTCACGGCGTTCTTGCGTGCTCCGGCTAATTGAGTGTTTCCGCTGACGATGGTCACCACATCGCGCGAGCCCGGCGAGCTCCAGAACTGCGAGTTGTCGAAGTAGCGCGTGTACTTCCAGCGCTCCATTGTCCCCGAAGGCCCTGTGGCCAGGTTGGCGACGACTGTCTCGAGATGACAAGGCTGAACAACCGAGGTGTACATCTGCTGATTCCAGCCGACCTGCTGTACCCCGCGTGTGGGCTCATCGTCGGTCATGAAGTACTGCGGGTCATTGGCTACGGTCGACTCGGCTTTGAGGCCGAGCAGGAAGTCGGAGAGGTCGCGCCCCGGCAACGGGAACGTCTGCGAATGTGTGGTCGATAGATCTGCGATCAGCGTGGCCTGATCAAGCCCAGCGAGACCCAACATTGTCGGAAGAAGATCGGCGTGGCTAGTGAGCACATCGGTAGAGGACGCGGTCGGGAACAGATCAGGATTGTGAAAGACCATCGGCACCTTTACGACCTCGTCGTAGGCGTTGTGCCACTTTTGGTGCATGCCCCCGTGCGAACCCAGGAGATCGCCGTGGTCTGATAAATAGATGACCACCGTGTCGCGATATGTGGAGTCGTTAGCTGTGAGCGCATCAATAACCGTCTTGATCTGCGCGTCGACTGTCTGCTGCAGCTGGTAGTAGAACCGAAGGTAGTCGGAGTTATTAATGATCGGCTGCAACGCCTTCGGGTAGGTCTCTCGATAACTCGCCTGCGCCGAGGGTTTCGAAGACAGGTCCTCATTAAAGGTCTTCGCCCACTTCGCTCGGTCGAATAGATCGGTGGGCACACTCGAACCCGACAACTGTCCCTGCAGGTAGAGGGCCGTGGACGGACTGAGGCGCCCCATCAACAGCGCGAGTTCGCCCCAGAGTGAGATGTCGTGAGGATTCACGAATGAAGTCACAGCGAGCCAGGGGCGCGACGAACTGCGCAGTGTCTCCATCAACTCGACGCCCTGGCCTGCGAACATCGTGTCGCGCCCACCTGCCCCTCCAGCTGCCGAAGAGCCCGACTGCATCGGGTTGGAGCCGTGTGGTTCGGGGCCAATCCAACCAGTGAAGCCGAAGTTGTCGAGCATGTCGGCGTCGAGGTAGACCGCCTCCGCCTCCGGATCACGCTTACTGTCGGAGGTGAACGACGCGTAGGGCTTATGCGTACCTGAGTCGTAGAGGTCGGCGTCGGAGACGTGCCACTTGCCCTTCCAGTATGTGTCGTAACCGCCAGCGCGGAACCAGTCGCCCATGGTCGGCACTGTGGTGGGGTCGAGCCAATACAGATCCTGCTCAAGCGAAGACTTCGCCATACCCGAGGTCTGGGTCACGCCGTGCAGTGATGGGTACTGACCCGTGATGAAAGAGGTGCGGCTCGGGGCACAGGCGCTGGACATGATGTGGTGATTCCGGAACTCGAGACCGTTGGCCCTCAACTGGTTCTGCGCATGAAGATTGGCGGAGCGCCATGATGCGAGCGACGCAGACTCGTAGACGGGAGCGAGACGCTGTTCGTCAACGATGATGACGAGGAAGTTGGGCTGGCTCGTAAGCGCACCTCGGGGGACAAATGCCTGCGACGCCACCGGACTATCGGACTCAGTTGCACCGGTGGGAGTCACGCCAGCGGAGACCGCTGCGGCAGCGACTCCGGCTGCGCCGACACCCTTAAGTACCTGACGTCGGGTGATCATGCCCTTCGAGGTGTCTTTCCCATTTCCGTTCATCGCCTAGACCCCTTTTGTTCCCCATTGCGAGCGGCGCTAAACCTACATCGCCTCTGGATAAGGGAGAACCACAGGAGCGAACCGAGAACGGTTTGTGGAGCTGAGGGGAATTGAACCCCTGACCTCTTCCATTCCCTAAAACCCAGTCCCGTTCACAGGGCGGTGAATCCATCGACCCGGGGCAATCAAGGGCTGGAATTACCTCGCCGACCTGCCGATGAGCACCATGGCAGGACCAGATCGAAAGCGTTGGGTCTGCGGGGGCTCGACCTGCACGTCGCGGGCCGATAGGTCAGTACGGAGCTCTGCGACCCACTCTGCATAGGGCACGTCGTCCGGCATGGCCCACGTGTGCAAGAGCACTACCAATACGCCTCCGGGAGCGAGGACGCGAACACATTCATCAAGACCAATTGACCGGTCGCTCCAGAGTTGGATGTTGTTGACGCTGACGACGGCATCTTGCGAACGATCTGGCAATGGGAGCGACTCTGCCGCAGCCCGTTCAACCCTCGTGAGGTGCTCGACTCGCTCCCGGCGACACCGCGTGCGGGTTCGCTCGACCATCACCGCCGATGGGTCGAGACCAATCACTATGCCGTTAGGCGCGCGACGCGCGCCTGCAACCACACCGACGCCGGGTCCGCAACCGATCATCGCAACATTGCTGTCAGGTCTCGGGTCCACCAGCTCGACCGCCGCTAATTCCATGTCAGCGTTGCCACTTGCCATAACCGTCGCCATGATTCGGCCGCCCCAACCGTCCCACGGCAGTATCCGATTCAAGATCTCCACGACAAGATGGTACGACAGCAAACCCGTTTGAGGTCAAGGCATGCGGACGAATGCAGGCGAAAGAATCTCTACGGACGGAGTTGATGGATGTCCTCAGGGCCACAGCCGAGTAGGGCTAACTGGACGCCATCCTTCGGTATCACGAGGAAGGAGCTTTGATCAGGGCTGCCGGCCATCTTGGTCTTCTTCTGCGGTACCGGCCAAACTTCCTGGGGTAAATGCACTTACGGACTCAAGGGCCGAAAAACCTGCCGTGAGCAGGAGCTAGCCGAGAACGGTTTGTGGAGCTGAGGGGAATTGAACCCCTGACCTCTTCCATGCCATGGAAGCGCTCTGCCAACTGAGCTACAGCCCCTAAACGATCCCCGGAACAAGTCCGGGAGCTAGCCACGGAACAAGCCCCGGAACTAGCCCGGGAGCAAGCCCCGGAACGCAGGCAGGCTAGCAGGGGAGTGAGGGCTACCTCCTCTTATGCCTTAGGCGGGGTGAAGGCGAGGCGGCCCGGTACGATCAACTGCCCATGGCTCCTAACCCTTCTACGAACCCTCCTACGAACCCGCCGGAGAACTCTCCTCTCGACCCAAGGCCACGCCTCCGCTACGACGCGCAGCTCGCTACCTCAATTGAGGCCGAGTGGCAGGACCGTTGGGATCGTGAGCACACCTTCTGGGCGCCGAACCCATCCGGCTCGCTCGGGGATGGCTTCGAGGCCCTCAAAGATCGTCGCTCCGTCTACGTGCTCGACATGTTCCCCTACCCAAGTGGTGCAGGGCTCCACGTAGGGCACCCTCTCGGATATATCGGCACAGATGTATACGCACGATTCCAGCGCATGACCGGAGCGAACGTGCTCCATGCAATGGGGTACGACGCGTTTGGTCTGCCAGCAGAGCAGTACGCGGTGCAGACCGGACAACACCCGCGTGTAACTACCGAGGCGAATATTGCAAACATGCGCAGGCAGTTACGCGCACTCGGCCTCGGCCACGATTCTCGCCGCGGTGTTGCAACTACCGATGTTGATTACTACCGCTGGACCCAGTGGATCTTCCTGCAGATTTTCAATTCGTACTATGACGACGCTCTCGATCGTGCACGCCCGATTACAGATTTAGTCGCAGAGTTTGAGTCGGGGGAGCGCGATGCCGCCGCTCTAACGGAGGGTGTTGCTTGGGCCGATCTCGATGACCTAAAGCGACGGATCCTTGTTGATTCGTTCCGCCTTGCCTACGTTGGTGAGGCTCCGGTCAATTGGTGCCCAGGGCTTGGAACAGTTCTCGCAAACGAAGAAGTAACCGCTGATGGCCGCTCAGAGCGTGGCAACTTCCCAGTAATTCGCCGACCGCTCAAGCAGTGGATGATGCGCATTACCTCCTATGCAGACCGTCTAATCGACGACCTTGATCTCCTCGACTGGACCGACTCCATCAAGTTGATGCAGCGCAACTGGATCGGTAAGAGCATCGGCGCCGAGGTCACATTTGGTGTTGACCTCCACGAGAGTCTCGAGATCAAAGTATTTACAACCCGCCCGGACACGCTCTTCGGTGCGACATATATGGTCCTCGCCCCTGAGCATGAACTCGTCGACACGCTTGTGCCCAGCGAGTGGTCCGGATCACTCTTCGATGATGCTCACTCCGAGATTCCGCCCGCATGGCGCGGAGTATTTGGGGCAGAGGTATCGCCACCCGAGGCGGTTCGTCGATACCGCGCATTTGCATCTGCCAAGAGTGAGCTTGAGCGCCAAGCGGAGGGGACTGTTAAGACCGGAGTCTTCACCGGTGCGTTTGCCGTTAACCCTGTCAACGACGAGCGAATCCCTATCTTCATTGCTGATTACGTTCTTGCAGGTTACGGAACCGGCGCGATCATGGCAGTGCCCGCACACGATGATCGCGACTTCGCATTTGCACGCGAGTTTGATCTCGCAATTACTCCAGTAGTTGAGCCCGATGAGAAGTGGCTCAATGAGAACGGCGTTACCTCGAGCGATGCATCAAATTGGATCGAGGCATTTACCGGAGTAGGCGTTGCTATGGCATCTGCTAACTCGGGGATCTCTCTCGATGGTCTAGATACGCCAAGTGCGAAGGCCGCAATAACAGCGTGGCTTGAGACCGAGGGCCTGGGGCATGCGACCACCACCTACAAACTCCGTGACTGGTTATTCAGTCGACAGCGCTATTGGGGAGAGCCTTTCCCCATTGTCTATGACGAGACCGGCCTTCCGATCGCCCTCCCAGCGGAGCAACTCCCCGTTGAGTTGCCAGAGGTCTCAGACTTTGCGCCGCGAATCTCCGAGGACCCTGAGGCACTTCCCGAGCCTCCGCTATCGCGCGCCGGTGATTGGCTTGAGGTTGAGCTCGATCTTCCTGGCCCTGCTTGGGCTGGGCTCGGCGGCGGACCGAAGCGCTACCGCCGCGAGGTCAACACAATGCCTCAGTGGGCCGGATCGTGTTGGTACTACCTGCGTTATCTCGATCCACAGAACGTTGACGCATTGGTAGACGCAGGCGTCGAGCGCTATTGGATGGAGAGCGCAAACAGTGATGGCGTTAACGCGGCGGGTGGAGTTGACCTCTACGTCGGTGGCGTTGAGCATGCTGTCCTGCATCTTCTCTACGCACGTTTCTGGCACAAGGTTCTCTTCGACCTTGGGCATGTAAGCACGGTTGAGCCATTCCAGCGACTCTTCAATCAGGGCTACATACAGGCATATGCGTTTACCGATGAGCGCGGCGTATATGTCGAGGCCTCTGAGGTAGTTGAGCGCGATGGCGTTTGGTACCTCGGTGATGAGGTAGTAAATCGCGAGTACGGCAAGATGGGTAAGAGCCTTAAGAACGTTGTGACGCCAGATGACATCTACAACGACTACGGCGCTGACACGCTTCGCCTCTACGAGATGTTCATGGGGCCACTCGACGCGAGTCGTCCATGGAGCACTACCGACATTGTTGGTGTGCATAGATTCTTGCAGCGCCTATGGCGAAACGTGATCAACGAGGAGACCGGTGAGGTAAATGTCTCCGAGACTCCAGCCGACGACGAGTCCCTGCGCCTAATGAATAGAACGATTCTCGCGGTGAGATCCGATATGGAGTCGATGTCGTTTAACACGGCGATTGCTCGACTCTTTGAGCTCAATAACCATCTCACTACAGTCGTCGCTGCGAACGGGAGTGCCCCACGCGAGATCGCTGAGGGGATCACCTTGATGGTTGCTCCGCTCGCTCCCCATATTGCGGAGGAGCTCTGGTCGCGCCTCGGCCACCCGGAGACCTTGGCTTATGAGCCTTTCCCTGTCGCAGATGAGACCTTATTGGTGGTTGATTCTGTTGAGGTACCGATTCAGGTCAATGGAAAACTTCGATCGCGCGTAACGGTCTCAGTAAGCGCAGACGCCGCAACCCTTGAGGCTGCAGCACGAGCCGATGAGAAAATTGCTGAGCTCCTAGAGGGCGCAACAGTTCGCAAGGTGATAGCCGTTCCAGGGCGCCTCGTTAATTTTGTCCTTGGCTAAGGTCACACCTCTCAGATAGTCTCGCTTCATACCTCCCCGGGCAATGTGAATACACGCACGCAGAGATATTCGCTAGCTACTTTCCCGAGCAACTTTCCCTTAGGTCTATTTAGATAGAGCGCGCAGTTCTGCGCGCGCAATCGGTCTCGGGATGGTTACTCAGATGCAAGAAACTGTGTCAGCGATAAGTTCACGCTCGGCCGCGTCTTCGTCGCAACTCAAGGCTGCAGACGCTGAGGGTTCTGAGAATCTCGCCGAACCTCTCGCTGAGTCAAGGACCCTTAACCGCCCTACCTTGATCGACGTTGGCAGGGGTCCATTTGCTGGGAGATCGTTCGGGGCCAAGTTTCGTGCATGGAGACAAGACCCGCGCGTCGTGCTTGGTGCGTTAGTGACGCTCGCAATAATTGGTGGGTATGCATGGCTTCAGCTCGGAACGCCCCATGGAGTCCCGAGTTCTCTGGCTCCGCCTTCCAGCATTTCTCGCCCCGAAACCTCAGCGCAGGCTGATGCGGCGCAGTCTTCAACGAGCGGATCCGATGCGAACTCCGTCAAAGTGGTCGCGCATGTTGCTGGGGCAGTAGTTACACCGGGAATTGTCACGCTTAAAGAAGGCCAACGCGTCGTGGATGCAATTGGAGCGGCTGGTGGTGCTCGCCCCGATGCAGATGTTGATCAATTGAATCTTGCGGCGCGTGTAGCCGATGGGGAGCGCATATTTGTACCTGTTCGCGGCGCCCCGATAATTGCTGCTGCTAGCTCCGGGGGAGCCGGTGTCGGCTCAAATAATTCGCCGAGTGGGCCTATTCATCTCAACTCTGCGACGAGTGCAGAGCTAGAGACCCTGCCCGGTATTGGGCCATCGCTTGCGGGTGCAATCATGAAACTGCGTGTTGATCGCGGAGGATTCCGATCGGTAGGAGACCTTCGCGATGTTCCCGGCATCGGTGAAGCGCGTTTCTCACAACTTGAGTCGTTGGTGGCGTTGTGAACGGCGAAGAGCGGAGGCTCCCTATTGGCCCATTCGTAATTCTTGGAGCAGTAGTTATTGGAGTATTCCTTGGGACCTCTAGGCCAGGCAATGGCGTAGGGGCAATGATCGCCTCGGGCTGCCTCTTTCTCGGAGTGCTTATCTCCCCAAGGTGGCTCCACATTCCGGTCGCCGTCGTCGCGTTCGTAGCTCTCTCATTCGCTCTAACAGCACGATCCATGAACGGCCTTGAGTTCTCACCGCTATCCGAACCAGTTCGGAACCGGTCATCAGGAACCTTGGTCGGCGCGGTAGTGGGTGACCCTGATGTCTCTCTCTTCTCGACGCAGGTGGTTGTGAGGGCTGAGGGCTGGCTTGATAACCCAGAGCGTCAAGTCGACGACGCTGTGGCCTCAGGTGGATCTGGAGCGGAGTCTCGCGTCACGCCTATAAATACAGGCAATCGATCTGTATTGGTTCGCGCTAGCGCCGATGATGCAGTGCGCCTTCGGTCTCTAGATGCAGGTGACCGCGTGGCGCTTAGCGGACATCTATCTCCCCTTGAGGGGTATGACAAACGCTGGAGGTGGAGACATGTTGTCGCCCAACTCGATGATGCTCGCCTCACGGATCTAGCAAGAGGGCACTCCCCGCTGCTCTCAACTGCGAATTGGGTACGCGCAATAGTCGCGAGGGGAGGTGTCGGGATGCCAGCGCGCGAGCGCGGAGTTCTTGCCGGATTTCTCCTTGGGGATAAGCGGGCAATTCCAAAAGAGACACTCGATACATTTCGAACAGCCGGTATGAGCCACTTACTCGTTGTAAGCGGTGCCAATGTCGCAGCGGTGCTCGCACTTGTAAGGCCGTTGCTGGGGAGGGCGCCAATAGCGTCGCGACTATTGATCGGCGCATCTGCATTAGTAATTTTTGGAGCAGCGACGCGCTGGGAACCGTCAGTTCTGCGCGCAATCATGATGGCGGTGATTGTTCTCGCGGGTGAGACCCTTGGTAGGCCTATCGGGGGAGTGCGGGTGCTCTGTATTGCGGCGATCGCTCTGCTGCTGCTCGACCCGATGCTTCTCCACTCCGTCGGGTTTCTCTTATCCGCTGGTGCGACAGCCGGGATCGCATTGTTCGCCGCTCCGCTATCGCGCATAATGCCCGGTCCGCGTGCTGTTCGAGACTCCCTTGCAGTTACCGCTGCTGCTCAAATAGGGGTGGCACCGGTATTGCTACCCGTCTTTGGGAGTATTCCGTTAGTGGCGTTGCCAGCGAATCTTCTTGCTGCCCCGCTAGTTGTCCCAGTCACAATATGGGGGCTAGTTGCTGGAGCGCTCGGAGCTTTACTTGGGCCGGGGGCATCACGCTTCTTACAGGCCCCAACCTCGCTTGCCCTCCAATGCATTGAGCGAATCGCTGAGACTGCTGCCCGCACCCCTGGAGCAGTTGGAGGCCGCGGAGTCCTTGGGCTCGGGGTGCTTCTATGCGTCGGGTTAGCAGCGAGAGCGCTACTGCGCATCAAGAAGAGCTACCCGCCCTCTCGGAATGTCCTTGGTAGTCGGTAGGCTCGGCGACGTGGAGCAGATGGTGGAGGCAGACCTCAGAGAAACGGGTATGCGCGTCTCGAGTGAAGGCGCGCAGAGGGATCTGCATTGCTTTGGTCCAGGTCTCGTCCCCGCACATAGCGATATCGGGCTCATCGCGCTCATATCGTTTACTGCCTCCGATCCGCTCTTGCTCGCGCTAGAGGCAGCGCAATTAGGCGCCACAATTATTGAACTCACAGCCGATCAAGATTCAGAGTTAATCCCCGCGTCTAGTGGAGCTGAGTCGCCTGAAGCTGAACTCAGTCCAGAGTTAGTAGCGCGGGTAGTGACTCAAGTAATTGCCGAGACAGGATTGCCGGTAATTACCTCAGGGCTCGATGATGATCTTCTTGGCTACGCATTTGCGTCTGGTGCAGTCGGATTCTGGAGCGCGGCGAGAATCG
>CAFBOR010000018.1_pt1 | contig 10211 bp, 7 predicted proteins | sample 7269501 | NCBI WGS metagenome assembly CAFBOR01 (sample SAMEA6814120, study PRJEB35770) | freshwater metagenome | biome: Freshwater; feature: Freshwater reservoir; material: water | place: Czech Republic | collected 2017-07-26 | depth 30m m
CATGGCAATGAGTTGAGACAATAAAGTCGCCCTTCACATTCTCAATTACATAAGCAATTAATGCTCCGTAATCGCCAGGCATCGCATAGCCAACGGTGTCCGGGATGTTCAGCGTTGTGGCCCCATTGTCTACAGCTATTTGACATACCTCAACCATGAACTCTGGATCAGACCTGAATCCATCCTCGGGAGAGAACTCGACGTCGCCGGTGTAACTCGCCGCCCGTGCAATACCCGCTGCGGCCTCAACCTTTACTTGGTCACGAGTCATACGGAGTTTCTTGGCCATATGGATCTCAGAGGTAGCAATAAATACGTGAATGCGGTTGCTCTTAGCGTGGCGTACTGCTTCCCATGCACGGTCAATGTCATTGAAACCAGTACGGGAGAGCGCGGCGATTGTGGGGCCCTGCACTTGTTTGGCGATGGCCTCAACAGACTCAAAGTCGCCGTCACTAGCTATTGGGAACCCTGCCTCGATGATGTCGACACCGAGGCGCGCCAACTGCTCCGCGATCTCGAGCTTCTCGCCAGTATCGAGTGAGATACCCGGGCTCTGCTCGCCGTCTCTAAGGGTCGTATCGAAAATCTTCACCCTGTCCATGGGGTTCATCCTTTTAGTTGGGTCTTGGGTCTTGGGTTTCGGGTCTTATTTATAACGGTGTTGGTTATGCGGGCCTCGGTAGGCCAACAAAAAACCCCCCCGGCCCTAAGGGCACGAGGAGGCATCGGTGAGCACCTAGGAGGCGCCCACCGCTACGTAAGTAGGAGGCTGGTGTTGGTGGAGATTGATCCTCTGGATTTCATGATGTTTTAGACCCTACCAGAGAGTCCGCTAAGCACAGGCCCCTTAAAACGCGCGAAGATCCATCCCCATGCGCAGACTTCTCGGATTCATAGGGCGACTAATCGGACTCGCGACTGCTGTCGCGGCTGGAGCGGGGGTATGGAGACTCCTGAATCCAGGCTCGGAGCCGGCGGATATTCCCGCTGCAGTGCCGCTCTTTCCCTCCAAGCAGGCTCCCGATAAGGAGCGCCCCTCCACGATTGATGAACCCAAATCTGCGGCCTGGGTCCCAGCGGTTGATGGTGCCTGCCCGGTCGATTATCCAATCAAGGCGAAGCACTCAAGCGAGATTTTTCACTCTCCAGATGGTGCATCGTATGAGCGCACCGCGGCTGATCGTTGCTATCGAGATGCAGAGGCTGCCGAGGCAGACGGGCTCCGCCCAGCCAAGCGTTAATAAGCGAGACGTTTAGGGCGCGAGTTCGTAAGTGTCCATTAGCCCGGAAACCTCTTCCCAGACCGCATTGAATCTCTCTGCATCTGCATTTGGACGCTTCACCATGGCAAGAGCAAACTCGGCCTGGCGTTCAGTGGTTCCAGAAATACCGTGCAGCCGCGTTGCGTATGCAGAGAAGTCACGAACGAATACATCGAACATTTGCTCTGTTACTGCGTCGCTAATATCCATCAACTCAACATTCTCGAGAATCAGTTGTGCATATACGACAAGTGAAAATAGTTCGCCAAGAGCGAGCAAGAAATCAATATCACGCGCCTGTGAACCCTCTGGGCCTGCCTCTTCAAGCATGGAGCGGAGAATCAATACCTGACCTCGGAAAATCGAGATATTTAGCGAGTCGAACTTGCTAAAGGTCTTCTCCCAGTCATGGAAACAAATCTTCCCCAGCCCTCGCGTTGGGGCCTGCTCGAAGAGATAGGTGTCGTTCGTTGCGTCTCTCCGCATAGGGATATCTGGATACTCCTGAGGTGCGAAGAAATAGTTAGCCATAAACTTCACGATTAAAGCGATGTTGACATGCACGGTTCCTTCGAGCTTTGGCAGTGCACGAATGTGGCGTGCAGCCATCTGGAAGTATGTATCAGCCTCGAACCCCTTAGCGGCGATCACATCCCAAAGAGCGTCGACCACGTGCTCGCCCTCGGTCGTTACCTTCATCTTTACAAGTGGGTTGTATAGAAGGTAACGACGATCTTCATCGGAGGCGCTGCGCATGTAATCGTTTGCTCGCATAGCGAAAAGCTTCATAGCCGTGAGGCGTGCATAGGCGTCTACAAATAACTGGCGCACATGACCAAAATCAGTGACTAGGCCTCCGTAAAGACTGCGATGACCCGCATGGTTAATCGCCTCGTAGAAAGCATGCGTGCATATTCCGATCGATGCCCAACCGAGGTTGTATTTGCAGACGTTGATCGTGTTCAGCGCAACGTTCCAAGCCTCGGCTCCGCGCACCAATACATCCGCATCCGTGATCGGATATTCGTGGAGCGTAAAGGCCGATACATACATAGGCGAATGCACTGTGTTCTTCTGCAACTCATAGGCACCGTGCTGCGAATTAACAACAAAGAACACATACTCAACCCCAGCGTCGGGGTCATCGTTTGCAATCTTGCCAAAGACTGATACCAACGCAGCCTCATTGCCGTTACCTATGTAGTACTTGCTACCGCTAGCGCTATAGGTTCCATCGGCATTGGGAGTAAGCGTCATCTCGCTCGAGTAGATGTCCGCGCCATGGGTCTGCTCAGAGAGACCAAAGGCAAAGATGCCTCCGTCACGCAGAAGCTCTGCGGTACGCCGTTTTGCTTCTTCGTTCTCCCCCATCCAGATAGGGCCCAGACCGAGCATCGATACCTGCCACGCATACCAGTAACCGAGGCTATAGAACGCCGTAATCTCGCTGAAGTGACAGTTCCGCCAGGTATCCCAGCGCGAGTCCTCTGCACCGTATCCAGCGGGTGTCATAAGCGTTGCGAAGGCACCGGACTCAGCGAGGAAGTCACAGAAATCTGCGTACCAAACCCCGGCGTTGTCATCTGAGGTGATGCGGTTCTTACCGAGCGACTCGAAGTACGTGATAGTCGACTCCATTAGGGAGCGTGAAGCGCTATCAAGTTCGCTGGCCTCATAGGCATGCGGGTTGAACAAGATTCCTGGGTGAGCGTTCCCTGCCATTGCAATCCTTAATCTTTTGATGAGATGGACCTAGGATAAACCAAGCTCACATTGAGCGCAGAGTAAGCGTACTTGTTCCTAGGCAGGGCCGATTTCTGTGCCCCACCGCAGACCAGGAACCAATAGATGAGATCGGAGAAGACACAGTGAAGAACATCTGGTCAGACTTTAAGAAGTTCGTGATGCAGGGGGACCTCGTTACGGTCGCCGTTGCATTCGTCATTGGACTCGCGTTCAAGTCCTTGGTCGAGAGCATCGTGAACGACATCGTGATGCCGCTGGTAGGGGCCATCTTTGGAAAGCCGTCGTTCGACGATCTAACTCTTACGCTTGGGAGCGGGGTCATTCGTTACGGGCTCTTCATAAATGCAGTTCTTAATTTCTTGATCATCGCAGCGACGCTATTTGTGGTTGTCCAGACCTATGAAAAACTGCGTGGGCTGCGGTCTTCGGAGGAGCAAGCAGCAGACCCGACCGAGCTTGAAGTTCTAACTGAGATTAGAGATCTACTTCGCCAGAACGGTGCCGAGCAGATCTAGCGACCATTGGGCCGCTCAAACTCAACCGAGTTCGATAGCCCTAGCGTCTACTACTCCGGGCTCAGCACGTAGCGCATCAATGACCGTGCTTGGAACTACCTCTGCAAGCGAGAGCACCATAAGAGCAGCCGCCCCACTTGGGCCGGTGCCTACATCCATGTCGGCAATGTTGAGACCAGCATTCCCGACAATGGTCCCGACTCTTCCGATCATTCCAGGCACATCTGAGTTGCGCACGACAAGCATGTGCGTAGACGGCGGCAGGTCGACGATGTGCTCGTCTATACCAACAATGCGAGGAGATGACTGCTTGCCGTAGAGAGTTCCGGCAACGTGGGTCTCACGACCTGCGACGGTTCCGCGTATCTCTAATAGGTTTACGTAGTCGCGTGCCGAGGAGCGCTTCGTCTCGCGAAGTACAAGGCCTCTGCTCTGCGCTATCTGTGGGGCGTTTACAAATGAAACTGGCTCATCTACAACAGGCCCAAGAATTCCCTTGAGAACCCCTAGATTTAAGACTCTGCAGTCATAATCAGCGATTGCCCCCTCGTAGAAAACCTCGAGAAGATCTGGAGTTCCGCCTGCCATTGCCGTGAAGAGACGACCGAGTCGTTCTGCGAGCGGCAGGAAGGGTTGGACTGTGGAGTTGGCCTCAGTAGCGGCAAGGTTTACAGCAAAGGGAACAAACTCGCCACGAAGTGCAAGCACCACCATGTCTGCGATCGTTACCCCTGCCTTATCCTGGGCCTCGACTGTTGAGGCACCAAGGTGAGGAGTAACAACTACCTCAGGGAGCGAGAAGAGTGGTGACTCCGTTGTTGGCTCTGCGGCGAATACATCGAGGCCAGCACCCGCAACATGCCCGGAGATGATGGCATCAGCAAGGTCTTGCTCGTTGATAATCCCACCGCGTGCCGTGTTGATGATTCGAATACCGGGCTTTGCCTTTGCGAGCAGTTCGGCATTTATGAGTCCGGTTGTCTCGGGCGTCTTCGGAAGATGAATGCTCACAAAATCTGAGACTGCGAAAAGCTCTTCAATCGTTGGAATTAGTTCAACGCCGAGCTGGCGAGCACGCTCGCTACTAACAAATGGGTCGTAAGCAACAAGGCGCATTCCGAATGCAAGTGCACGCTGAGCGACTAACACCCCAACGCGTCCGAGACCTACAACTCCTAGCGTCTTTCCGTGGAGCTCAACGCCAGTCCAACGCGAGCGATTCCACTCTCCCTTTACGAGATCAGCATGAGCCTGGGGAGTATTTCTTGCCTGCGCTAGAAGAAGCGCCATGGCTTGCTCTGCTGCAGAGATCACGTTCGATTGAGGCGCATTTACGACCATGACACCCTGAGCAGTCGCGGCCGCCACGTCAACGTTGTCGAGGCCAATGCCTGCACGCCCTACGACGATTAAGTCAGTACCCGCGGCTAGGACCTCGGCGGTTACCTGAGTTGCACTGCGTATAACAAGAGCAGATGCACCTGGAATTGCCGCTAGAAGAGCAGCGGGATCAAGATCGAGCTGAACATCTACCTCGAAACCTGCTGCCCGCATTGCATCGAGGCCGCTCTCTGCGAGTTCTTCGGTTATGAGTACGCGTGGAGGCATGGGGGTGACGCTACCCGCGCCGGTATCGCTACTCACGCAAGGAACCGAGCGATTCGAGAAACGCCTTCCTCGAGTTCGTCGTCTGAGAGCGCAAAGGAGAGCCGCGCATACCCAGGGGCCCCGAAGGCCTCCCCCGGCACAATCGCAACCTTTGCCTCGTCAAGGAGGACCTCTGCTAGATCGAGTGTCGAGAGAATTTTGCGCCCAGCGAGGGTTCGACCTAGTACTCCCTCAAAGGATGGGAAGCAATAGAAGGCGCCCTCAGGCTCAAGGCAGCGAACTCCAGGAATCTCGGAGAGCATGCTCTGCATTCTGCGACCGCGACGCTCGAAAGCAACCCGCATCTCGTCGACTGCGTCTAACGAGCCGCTAACAGCAGCGAGTGCTGCACGCTGAGCAACGTTTGAGATGTTTGAAGTTGACTGCGACTGCAGGTTGGTAGCGGCATCAATAACGTCAGCTGGGCCGATCATCCACCCGACGCGCCAGCCGGTCATCGCATAGGTCTTCGCTACACCATTTAAGATGATGCAGGTATCCATAAGCTCAGGTACAAGTGCAGGCATCGAGGTAAATACATGCCCGCCAAAAACTAAGTGCTCGTATATCTCATCAGTAATGACCCAAATCTCATGCTTGAGGGCCCATCGACCGATTGCCTCAACCTCTTCGGGCGAGTACACCGCTCCTGTGGGGTTACTCGGCGAGACGAAGATAAGTGCCTTTGTGCTTGGAGTGCGCGCCGCCTCAAGTTGCTCAACGGTTACACGAAACCCCTGATCATCGGTCGCTGACACCACTACAGGAACCCCGCCAGCGAGAGTGATCGCCTCGGGGTACGTGGTCCAGTACGGGGCAGGAAGAATTACTTCATCGCCATCGGAGACAATTGTCTGGAGAGCGGTATAGACCGCATGCTTTCCGCCAGCAGTAACCAACACTTGGCTAGCAGCACAGGTCACTCCAGAGTCGCGAAGAGTCTTGGCCGCTATGGCTGCACGCAGCTCAGGCAATCCTGGGGTAGGTGAATAGCGGTGGTTCCGAGGGTCACGACATGCCTCAACGGCGGCCTCAACTATTGCAGCAGGCGTAGGGAAGTCTGGCTCCCCTGCTCCAAAACCAATTACGGGCTCGCCGGCCGCCTTGAGTGCCTTCGCCTTTGCATCCACGGCAAGGGTCGCAGATGGAGCGATAGCAGCTATTCGTGGGGATATGCGTTCTTTAGTCACGGCGATGATTCTCGCACGCCCGGCACTGCGCTCACGAACGAATAGCGAATGAATTAAGCGCGTATTGAGAGCGAATCGAGCGCTAGTGGAGCCCTTAAGAAGCACGTATGACTCAAGGGTGCCACGGCAGGAAGCAATCTGCGCCCTAGCCTAAGGCCCTCATGCGCCTCAAAAATCGCTTGGATAGGCAATCGACCAGATCCTTCGGTCGCCCCCGCTTTCATCCACTCAACCACCCACCAACCTCCAAGGCCGCTGCTGCGATTCTTGGCATAGTCATCTGCGCCGCATCTTTTGTGGCGACAGGAGTCACCACACCTGTATCCGCTTACGGACTCGCAGCACCGGTGAGCCCGAGTCCAGAGGCGTACGCCATTATCGACGCGGATCGCGGAGTCATACTCGAGTCGCGCGACCTTCATACTCCTCGCAACGCCGCGAGCATGGTCAAACTCGCGACTGTCCTAACTGCCGTTACTCACCTCGATCCAAAGGTCGGCGTACCGATTAGCGCGCGAGCAGCTGCCGAGCCGACAATGCGAATCGGCATGCCAGCCGGCGAGGTATGGCCTCTAGACCAGATGATCAACTCGGCACTGATGGTCTCCGCAAACGATGCTTCTTGGGCGATCGCCGAGTGCTCCGGAGGGAGCGTTGAGGGATTCGCTACACAAGGACAGAAACTTCTCGCGCGCTTAGGTGCTCGAGACGGAAAGTTCTCCGACCCAGCGGGGCTAGATGATCAGAACTCATTGGGCGGAGGAAGCTTCTTAAGCCCATGGGACCTCGCGGTTATTGGGCGCAACGCTTTGGCCGTTCCGCGAATCGCAGCAGCTACCAACAGCCGTGAAATTAGCTTCACTGATGTAAGCGGCCGACCACACCGCTACATCAACCACAACAAAACACTCCTAAATGGATACGCAGGAGCAAACGGACTCAAGACAGGCTTCACCGACAACGCGGGCCGTACCCTCATCGCTTCTGCAACACGCGACGGGCGCACCATGATCGCCGTCGTGTTTGGAACCTATGACACAGCAGGCTGGGCGGGAGCGCTTCTAGACCAGGGTTTTGCAAGCAATCCGTCCCTCGAAGTGGCTGGCGAGAAACTGCCTCCGGTCCGCATAAAAGAGGCTAAATCAAAGCGTGGAGTTAAGCCCGTCTGCGCTAAGGGAGTGAGCAATCCAGGTGAAATCGCGGGAGCCAGTGCTGGAGTAGCTGCTGGAGTTGGCACAGCCACTGGGGCAACAGGGAGCACGAGTACCTCGGCGCCATCAAAGACCTCGACTCCTACACAGGGAGCATCGAACAACTCTGCCTCAGAAGGATCAATCTGGAGCACGATCGGTGCTTGGTTCGCTGCGCTACTCGGGGTGCTCGCAGTATTAGTAATCCTTAGAAGGCGTGCAGTGCTTCGCAGACGACGCATGCGAGCAGAGCGCCGAAAAGCAATCGCACGCGCCCAACGCGCTGGATCTATACACGTGATCGATGCGAAGACCCCGACTGGTCGTGTAGACCCGAGGCACCGGCGCCGTTAATTGTTGTTAGGAGGCCTAGTTGTTAGGAGGCGCGAACTGGAGTTGGCTCCCAGGCGCGTAAATCTCCAAGGCGCTCGTCGTTCGAGAACACCTCAACGATGCTCTGCTCAATTCGAAGTCGTCGCATGACAACGCGAACCTCGTTCTCCTGGTTATAGAGCATCAAAGTCACTGCAACGCCCTGCTCGCCCGCGCGTGCGGTGCGCCCTGAGCGGTGTAGATAATCCTTGTGGTCATGCGATGGGTCGTAGTGAATAACTACATCGACTCCATCAACATGGATCCCTCGTGCGGCAACATCCGTAGCTACCAAGACCGACATCTTCCCAGCGGAGAAGTCTGCGAGAGCCTTCTCGCGTGCGCTCTGGCGCAGATCTCCGTGGATCGCCCCAGCCTTAATTCCCTCACGCTCTAACTGCTCGACAAGCTTGTCCGCTCCACGTTTTGTACTGCGGAAGATCAGCGTTCGGTTGACGCCGCGAGCAATGGCAGCAGCCACCTTTACCTTGTCTAGTTGGTGCACCTGCAAGAAGTGGTGGCGCATCTGCTCGACAGTGGGCTCATTGGACTCCACCTCGTGGAATACCGGATCAACCATGTATTTCTGAACAAGGCGATCGACAGCGCCGTCAAGCGTTGCTGAGAAAAGCATGGTCTGGTGCGGGCCGGTAGCGCGATAAAGAATCTTCTGGACCTGGGGCATGAACCCCATGTCTGCCATGCGGTCGGCCTCGTCAAGGACCATTACCTCAACACCGCTGAGCTCCATCTCATTGCGCTCCATAAGGTCAATGAGGCGACCTGGAGTTCCAACAATGATCTCGACACCCTTGCGAAGTGCGTCTACCTGGGGGTCCATCGAGACTCCGCCGTACATGGCTTTGACGCTTACTCCAAAGGCTTTTCCTAGAGGAGATAGAGCATCCTTAACCTGCACTGCGAGTTCGCGGGTAGGAACCAAAATCAATCCCGTTGGTCGCTTTGGCTCAGCCTTAGAGACTCTCTGCAGCATGGGCACACCGAATGCAAGTGTCTTGCCTGATCCGGTCTGCGCTTTTCCGCATACATCACGCCCAGCAATTCCATCTGCGATCGTTAGATTCTGGATAGCAAAAGGGGCGTTGATTCCTTGTTCTCGTAATGCTTCGATGAGGTCAGTCGCGACGCCAAGCGCCTCGAAGGTAGTTGTTTCAGTCACGGGTTCTCTATTCACGTTTGTAGGGTTGGGCGTACGCCTTGTTGGGTCGCACTCCATGCCACTTTTAAGCCGCTAAACGGCCCCGTTGACGCGAGGTTGACCCGCGGGCCATTCGACCCGTTGCTACAGGATACCCATAGACGGGCGAATTTAGTGATCAGGCGCGGCAGTGATTCATGCGCTTGGCCCCCAAGAAAGCCAGAGAACCCTCTTCTTTTAGGCGTAGAGGCCTGCTAATTAGGCGCTTTTGCAGCCCTTTTGCAGAACTACTACTGCCTTACTACGGCCCTATTACGGCTTTACTACGGCCCAACTACCAGGGCATTGCGGCGCCACCATTTGGGCGCAGAATCTGTCCGGTCATGAATGAAGCACCCGTTGAGCAGAGAAAAAGCAAGGTATCTGCAACATCTTGAGCCTCACCAACCCGTCGAAGTGGGGCCATAGATCCGAAGCGCTTCTTGTACTTCTCAACGCGCTCGGGGTCTTCGTTGCCCTCTGCATCGGGGTAGTTGTGTCGAGAGAAATTGGTGTGAATGACTCCAGGCGCAACGGCATTGACGCGGATCCCCTCCGGCCCAACCTCCGTAGCAAGTGTCTTTGTGAGCATCGCTACAGCAGCTTTAGTCATTGCGTAACACGCGAGAGTTGGCGCTGGAGTGTCGATCGCCCCAGAAGAGATGTTGATGATATTCCCAGAGCCTTGGGGAATCATGTGTCGAATAGCGCCTTGGCAACCGTAAAAAACGCTCTTCATGTTGATCGCAAGAATGCGCTCGAACTCTTCATCCGTTACTTCGGCGACCATCTTATTGTGCGGAATACCCGCGATGTTCCCCATGATGTCGATACGTCCATGAGAGGCGACGGCACCATCGATCAGTGCATCGACCTGCGCGCGTGATGTGACATCGGTACGAACAGCCGATGCGATACCGCCGGAGTCGCGAATTTCATCTGCCGTGGCCTGAGCAGCAGCCTCGTCGATGTCGCCGCCGACGATGATCGCTCCCGCTGCAGCGAGGGTAAGCGCAGATGCCTTACCTATTCCGCTACCTGCTCCTGTTAAGACTGCAACCTGACCAGAGAGGTCATACCCCGCAAGC
>CAFBOR010000019.1_pt1 | contig 10133 bp, 12 predicted proteins | sample 7269501 | NCBI WGS metagenome assembly CAFBOR01 (sample SAMEA6814120, study PRJEB35770) | freshwater metagenome | biome: Freshwater; feature: Freshwater reservoir; material: water | place: Czech Republic | collected 2017-07-26 | depth 30m m
CGGGGGCATACCAGTAGGCGACCTTGGCCCCGGAGGTGCGCACACCGTGTGACCAACCGGCAGTGGCGCAGACGGTGACATCTGCATCAATTTTCGTGGCGCTAAATGACGGTGCAAGAAGTGGGAAGGCGAGCCTGTGATGCGATCTGAGCGCGCTGATCCGATTGATCGGCATCGTATTGATGTCGAGGCTCTCCATCTCTGGGTACGTAGCGCTTGGCTCGTAGAAAGATGTGTAGACGTCGCTCTGGGGGAGCGCTCGAGCCATGGCGAGAAGTACGCGCTCTGCGCCACCGATCTGGACTAAATGGTCTTGGACAATTGCAGTACGGATGGGACCCTGCCTGTGTTCGTTCTCGGTCGCGCGCCTCGCGACTGGGTTGTAGCCTACGCAACGTCGTGCGTGTATTACTGCTCTCAAGTCTCTGGCCGCCTGCAGTTCTTGGCGGAGCCGAACTCCATGCTGCCCAACTAGCCGAACGCCTCGTTGATGCTGGTCATGAGGTTGGGGTAGTTACATATGGTTCTCCGGGGGAGCGTGTAATAGCGCAGGTACCGTCCAAGCCGTATCCATTGCAGGAATTTGCCAGCCAACCCGCCTCGAAACGGGCATTGATGCACCTCAGGGATGTTTGGAACCCTGACACGGCATCGATTCTCGAGAAGGCGATAAGTGATTTCGCACCGGATGTTGTCCACTCCCACACGGTTCAAGGTATGTCGGCGGTCGCGCTAACTCGACCAGGGAAGATGCAGATTCCCCATGTGCATACGCTCCACGATTACTGGTTGCTATGTCAACGCACATCAATGGTGCAGCGAGACGGGACAGCCTGCACCTCTTCATGCAGGGGCTGCGCTGCGATTACAGCGGTACGCGAGCGCCAGATTCGAGGTAACGCTCCCGACGTAGTGCTCGGAGTCTCAAAGGCAGTTACAGCAGAGCACGAACGTCTCGAGTGGGCATCGGGGCGTCTTCGTATTCTCTATAACCCTGTGGAGAGTCCTCCGGAGCCGCGCCCAGTTCGAGATGTCGGTGCGCCGGTCTTCGGATACCTCGGCCAGCTCGCTGCGTACAAAGGCGTAGGTACGCTTCTGAGCGCATTCAAGGCTGCGGATATTCGCGGATCGCGTTTACTTGTAGGGGGACGCGGGCCGCTTCTGAGCGAAGTGCAGAGTGCCGGTGCTGCTCCGAGTGGTGCTGCTCCTAGTAGTGCTGCTCCGAGTGGTGCTGCTCCTAGTGGTGCTGCTCCTAGTGGTGGTGGCGTAGAGGCACTTGGCTGGGTTGGAGGCGATACGAAGGAGCAGTTCTTCAATGAGATTGACTGCCTCGTAGTGCCATCCGAGTGGAGCGACCCTGCCCCGATCGTGCTCAACGAGGCTCGTGCGCGCGGAATTCCGGTAATTGGTGCTGAGGCCGGCGGGATTCCCGAGTTGATCAGCCCCAAGGCATCGGCCTTGCTGTTCCCGTCTAGAGACTCGGGGGCGCTATCAGATCGCCTGCGCATGTTTGCTGCCGCCCCAGCGGATTACACCGCGCCCCCTGAGCTCGCCCCCCTCGATTGGGCAGGCCACCTTGAGGGGCTGATGACCGCATATCGAGATGCAGGGGCGCGCTAACGGCACGTTCCCAACGGTGGCCCGGCGTTAGAGTGAAGCGATGACCTCTAGAGGAGAAATGCTCAAGCTCCAACTGAGTCAAGATCGAGACCCATCATGAGGGTCGTCTTCGGTTCCGACCATGCAGGCTTTGCTCTCAAACAGCACCTAGTAGCCCTCGCAGAGGCAGATGGCTTTGATGTGACTGACCTAGGGACCGACTCCTCTGAGTCAGTTGACTACCCGGATCTTGGTGCGTTGGTTGGGCGGGCTGTGGCCAACGGCGATGCTGACCGCGGAGTCTTGATCTGCGGAAGTGGCAACGGCATTGCGATTGCAGCGAACAAGATCAATGGGGTTCGCTGCGCAGTGGCGCACGATGCAACCTCCGCTCGCCTAGCGGTTGAGCATAACGATGCAAATATCTGCTCACTCGGAGCTCGCTTCATTGGGGAGCAGACAGCCGAGGACGCAGTGAGAGCTTTCTTGACTGCTACTTTCGCCGGCGGTCGCCATGCAGCTCGCGTGGCAAAAATTACCGAACTCGAATCGAACTAAAGGTTCTACTTAAACACTGTTTTACTTAAATACTGCTCTACTTAAACACTGTTCTACTTAGATAAATCTCAACTTCATAAGGACTTCGAAATGACCGACCCAGCGTTCTCTGCTCTGCAAGCATCCGACCCTGCTCTCGCTGCGATTCTTAAGCGCGAAGTCCATCGCCAAAATTCGACACTCCAGATGATTGCCTCCGAGAACTTCACCTCCCCAGCGGTGATGGCGATGCAGGGCTCACCGCTTACGAATAAGTACTCCGAGGGCTACCCGGGTAAACGCTATTACGGCGGAAACGCAGTCGTTGATGAGGCCGAGGAGCTAGCTCGCGAGCGTGTAAAAGCTTTGTTCGGTGCAGAGCATGCCAATGTGCAGCCGCACTCCGGCGCCAACGCAAATATGGCTGTCTACTTCGCCCTCCTCAACCCAGGCGACAAGGTAATGGGTCTGCGTCTGGATCAGGGTGGGCACTTAACCCACGGTTCTCCGGTCAACTTCAGTGGTCATCTCTATAACTTCGTGGCTTACGGCGTTGATCCAGAGACTGAGTGCATCGATTACGCCGCGGTTCGTGCGCTCGCTGTGGCAGAGAAGCCGAAGCTGATCATTGCGGGGGCTACCGCGTATCCGCGCACTATCGATTTCGCGGAGTTCAGGTCGATAGCGGACGAGGTGGGAGCGCTGCTAATGGTTGATGCAGCACACATCGCTGGTCTCATCGCAGGTGGAGCGCACCCCTCACCAGTTCCTTATGCAGATGTCGTTACGTTCACTACACATAAGACTCTGCGCGGACCGCGCGCTGGCTGCATTCTGAGTCGTGCAGAGCACGCTGCCGCTATAGACAAAGCAATATTCCCCGGTCTCCAGGGTGGCCCGCTTATGCATGTAGTCGCTGCAAAGGCCGTTGCCTTCGCAGAGGCTCAGCGCCCTGAATTCAGGGAGTATGCAGCGCAGATCGTGCGTAATGCGCGTGCTCTCTCAGATGGCCTAATCGCTGAGGGATTCAGAATCGTCTCCGGTGGTACAGATAATCACATGGTGCTCGTTGACCTCCGTCCTTTTGGAGTAAACGGCAAGGTTGCCCAGAACGCTCTCGACGCAGCCGGAATTATCTGCAACAAAAACGCAATCCCGAACGACCCGGAGAAGCCTTTCGTTACGAGTGGAATCAGGCTCGGAACCGCATCAGTCACCACTACAGGTATGACTGAGTCTGAGATGGCCGTGATTGCCGCGATGATCGGTGAGGTCTTGAGGTCTCCAGAGGATGAGCAGGTGCGTGCCTCCGTTCTGTCGCGTGTGAATTCGCTCTGTGCCAACTTCGTGCCGTACCCCGGCCTCTACGACTGACGAGGAGCTGTGGGGGGTTACGCGGTCGCGTTTCTCGTAGCACTTGGAGTAACGCTCGCGGTTATGCCGTTCGTGCGTCGCCTCGCCATTCGTGCCGGAGCAGTGGTGCCCCCCAATCCGCACGGCGTACACACGCGCCCGATGGTCTCGCTTGGCGGAGCGGGAATGTTCATGGGATTCGTGGTCGCTATGGCGGTTGCATCCCAGATTCCCCAGTTCCATGAGATGTTCAACGGTTCTTCAGAGCCTCTAGGCGTAATGCTCGCCGCAGCAGTGATGTTCGCAGTCGGAGCGCTCGACGACCTTCGAGATGTATCTCCTCCAGCCAAGATCGCCGGGATGGTTCTAGCCGGAGGAGTGCTCTCGCTATTTGGCGTTCAGATGCTCTTCTTTCGCGTCCCCTTCTTGCTCAACGACACTGTGGTGCTCTCCGCGGATCTTGCTCCTGTAGTTACCGTCTTGATGGTGGTCTTATTCGCAAATGCAATCAACCTCATCGACGGGCTTGACGGGTTAGCCGGCGGGATATGCGCCATCGCAGGGACTGCACTGTTTCTTTATAGCGACCGGTTATTTAAGAATGGATTTCTTGAGGGATCTAACCTTGCTCCCTTGATAGCCGTTATAGCGGTAGGTGTTTGCCTAGGGTTTTTGCCTTACAACTGGCACCCTGCACGAATAATGATGGGGGATGCGGGGGCTCTTTTTCTCGGGCTTCTTATGGCTGTCACAACCATCACAATTGGTGGTCGAGCCGATTACCAGTACAGCGGTGTTACGTACTTCTTCTTTGCGCCACTCTTTATTCCGTTTGTAATTCTCGGTGTTCCAATTATCGATACAGCTTTTTCGTTCCTAAGAAGGTTGATCAAACGGCGCTCCTTTGCCGTTGCAGATAAAGAGCATCTGCATCACCGCCTAATGCGTTTAGGGCACGGCCCAAGGCGAACCGTTGCGATTCTCTGGCTCTGGACGGCGCTCCTCTCGGGAGTTGCCCTAATCCCGACGTACACAGACCAGGGCAATGCGCTTGTACCGCTTGTGATCTTCGCCCTTGCGCTTCTGCTCTACGGTTTCTTCTTCCCTCGTAGAGGTGACTGGGAGGACGAGGTCGCGGCCGCTAAGGCAGTGGGCATCGAGTCTTCAAAGGGGTAGTCGCTAAGCCTTCTGAGATCCGGTTTAGCGCCTAATCGGAGCCGGGTTGGGGAGTTGGGGCGCCTTATCGGGTAACTTTCAAGGGTTCACTTGAGCGTTTCGAGCCCTACTTGCTCGGTATTCGCTCGTAGCCGTCGCGACTCGGAGGAGGGGAATGTCAGATCTTTCAGGACCCACTTCAGGGTCTACTTCTGGGCCTAAATCAAGATCGCTAATCCCTAAAGGCCTTAGACCTAAATCGATCGTGCCACAACCCAAACCTGGCTATACCGATGCGCTATCGACCTCCCTCACCTTTGTGCTTGGGCCTCTGATGTTCGGCCTTGTCGGTGCATTGTTAGATGGCATTTTCGGGACTGGGCGCGTCTTTACAGTGCTGTTTGCACTAATCGGGCTCATCGCTGTCGCGACCACCATCTATTACAGGTACCAAGCCGCCTCAGCTGCTGAGGACGCAGGTAAGCCTTGGGAGAAGCGCCCTAATGAAGAGCCAGGGATCCAGCCTCTCGAGCAAGCACCGGAGATCCAATGACGACCCCGGAAAATGGGTCTAGGGATGATGCTCTTAGGAGTGATCCTCTTAGAGCCCGTCTCCCAGAGGATCACGAGAGTCGAATAGCCGACCATATCGTCCGAAGAGCGCTCATGATCGCCCCTCTGGTGATCGTTGTCTCCGCCCTCTTAGGTGGCAAAAAGTCTGCAATTGGAGCCTTTTTGGGTGTCCTGGTGGTCTGCGCGAACTTCTTGCTCTCATCCCGCCTCATAACATGGTCAGCCCGCATCTCGCCGGAGGCAGTCTCAGTGGCGGCCATCGGTGGGTACGTGCTCCGCATCGCTCTAATCCTCCTCGCAGTCGTTGCAATTTCAGGGCGCCCGAGTGTGAGCATCGCGGCTTTTGTGATTACGGTTGCAGGAATGCACCTTGGACTCCTGTTTTGGGAGATGCCATCGCTTAGTCTGACCCTCGGCGCGCCGGGCCTCAAGCCCGATGCACCGCTACCAATTTCGCAACGCGTAAGCAAGGAGGAAGGGTGACCGTTGTCGCCGAGTTGTTCCCTAACGGGATCACAGAGTTGTTCCAGTGGAAGCCGGTGCTCTTCGGAGGTACCGATTTTGCGCTAAATAAAACGGGAATCATGGTCCTTGTCTCCATGGTTATTTGTTTAACGATCTTCCTTATCGGAGGGCGTAAGCGCGCACTTGTTCCTACCGGCCTGCAGAACGTAGCGGAGTCCGGATACCTCGCCATCGAGTCGCAGATCGCCGTTGAGGTCATGGGCGCCGAAGAGGGTAAGAAGTGGACGCCGTTCCTAGCGTCGATGTTCTTCTACATTCTCTTCATCAACATTTGGTCCATTGTCCCTGGGATTCAGTTCCCCGCGACAGCGCGAATTGCTCTCCCGGGATTGCTCGCAGTCATCGTGTGGGTGGTCTTCATCGGGGCTGGATTTAAGACGCAGGGACCTCTCTACATCTTCAAGAACATCACCCCTCCGGGCGTGCCCAAGCCTCTCTACATCTTGGTTATCCCGATTGAGTTCATCTCCAAGTACCTCGTGCGACCCTTCTCGCTCGCGGTACGACTCTTTGCAAATATGGTGGCCGGGCACGTGCTGCTGACAGTCTTTGCCGTCATGTGCATAGAGCTCATGAAGCACACCAGTGGCTGGTACCAAGTCGCATTCGTTCCGCTGCCCTTCTTCGGACTCCTATTCATGACTGCCTTCGAGGTGCTAGTTGCTTTGCTGCAGGCCTATATCTTCACGATCCTGACTGCCGTCTACATCGGCGAGTCTGTGCACCCCGAGCATTAATACCTGCACTAATAGTTAAGAGCAATACAGCACTAATTAATTACAGACCTAACTAATTACAGCCCTAAATAATAAGGAGAACACCTGACATGAGCACTCTCATGAACCTGGCCGCAACTGGCCTTACTGACGACGGTTTTAAGAACGGCCTCAGCGCTGTTGGTTATGGCCTCGCCGCAATTGGCCCCGGAATCGGTATCGGCTATCTAGTTGGTCAATCGGTTCAGGCAATGGCACGCCAGCCAGAGATGGCCGGAAACGTCCGCACCACAATGTTCTTGGGTATTGCCTTCGCTGAGGCACTTGCCCTCATCGGTTTCGTTATCAAGTTCATCTAATTTGTTTCGTCATCTAAGTCATCTAGGCGCCACGGCGCACGAAGGGAAGGGACGCGCAATGCGCATCCAGAGACTGCTAGCAGTAGCAATGCTCTCATCCAGCATGGTCATAGCGATGCCTGTCGCGGCTCACGCAAGTGAGAAGCCAGGAGAGATCGCAGAGTGCCTGTTCTTGGCTGCTGAGAAATATGGCCCCGAAGGAGTGGGCGAGGGAGACCCTGCCCTCTTTGACGAGAAGGCCAAGGAGTGTTACTCAGCTCCTAGCCCGATCCTGCCTGAGACAGGTGAGCTCTTCTGGGGCCTCCTATCTTTCGGAATCGTTGCCTTCGGACTCATCAAGTTCGGCTTCCCAGCACTTCGCAAGGGGCTAGCCGATCGTGAGGCCAAGATACGTGGAGACCTCGAGGCAGCCGAGCAGGCTAAGAGCGCAGCCCAGGCTGCTGACTCCGACCACGAGAAGATCCTCGCAGAGGCTCGCGCTGAGGGCGCTGGCTTGGTAGATGAGGCACGCAAGGCTGCAGAGCAGGTGCGCGCAGACCTGATCACACGCGCTGAGGCGGATGCCGCTGATGTACGTGCACGCGCCAATGCTGATGCAGCTCTCGCAACAGAGCGTGCGATGGCAGATCTACAGACCCAGGTGGCAGCGATGTCCATTGGGCTTGCGGAGCGCATTGTTCAGCACAATCTCGATGCTGCGACTCAGACGGCTCTCGTCGAGTCCTTCATCAATGAGGTTGGGGGCAGCCGGGCATGAGTGCGGAGCGCGTCGAGGCTTACGCAGAGGCGTTCCTCGTAATCGCGCGTGCCGAGGGGCACGTCGACGAGATCGAGGACGAGCTATTTCGTTTTGCCCGAACATTCGAGGCGAACGACTCTCTCCGTTCAGCGCTTGTTGACCCTGCACTCCCAGCAGAGCGTCGAGTCGCAGTGGTAGCTGAGTTGATGGGGGCTAAGGCCCTTAGTTCTTCAACTTCGCTTGCATCGCTCGTGGTTGCTGCGGGCAGAGGTAGTGATTTACCGGCCATTATCGATCTCTTTGTTAAGAAATCAACAGAGGGTCGTGAGCACGAAGTAGCCGAGGTACGTAGCGCTATTGAGCTTGATGCAGGGCAGCAAGAGCGCCTTGCCATTGCAATTGGTCGCGCTGTAGGTAAGAACGTAGAAGTGAAAGTCGTCGTTGATCCGAAGGTTCTCGGGGGTCTAGTGGCCCGCGTCGGCGACACTGTTATTGACGGGACCGTCCGTCACAGGCTCGAGCAACTCAAGGAGCAGATCTGACATGGCTGAGCTGACAATTAACGCAGCCGATATTGCCGCAGCGCTGCGCAAGCACGTTGATTCATTCTCACCAACTCTCGCTGCAGAGCAGGTTGGGCAGGTACTGAGCGTTGGCGATGGTGTCGCACGCGTTGCGGGCCTCCCGAATACTGCAGTCAATGAGCTTCTCGAGTTTGAGGGTGGCCTTCTTGGTCTTGCCCTCAACCTTGACGAGGACGCCATTGGTGCAGTTGTGCTTGGCCGCGCTGAGGGCGTTGAAGAAGGTAAGGCAGTGCGAGCAACCGGCCGTATCCTCGCCGTGCCCGTAGGCGATGCCCTCCTAGGTCGCGTAGTAAACGCACTGGCCCAGCCAATTGACGGAAAGGGTCCGCTCGGTACCGACAAGACTCGTCGTCTTGAGGTCCAGGCCCCTGGAATCGTCGGGCGTAAGCCTGTACACGAGCCACTGCAGACCGGCATCAAGGCTGTAGACGGCATGGTTCCGATCGGCCGCGGACAACGCGAGTTGATCATTGGTGACCGTAAGACCGGAAAGACCACGATCGCTATCGACACCATTCTTAACCAGCGCGGATCGGGTGTTAAGTGCATCTATGTCGCTGTTGGTCAGAAGGCATCATCGGTTGCGCAGACTGTTGCAACTCTTGAGCGTTACGGCGCAATGGAGTACACGGTTGTTGTAAACGCCCCCGCGGGTGACGAGGCAGTATTCAAGTACCTCGCTCCTTACACCGGTTCTGCCATTGGGCAGGAGTGGATGGAGAACGGCGACCACGCACTCGTTGTATACGACGACCTCTCCAAGCAGGCTGAGGCCTATCGTCAGCTCTCATTGTTGCTCCGTCGTCCACCAGGTCGCGAGGCTTACCCGGGTGACGTCTTCTACCTCCACAGCCGTCTTCTCGAGCGTGCTGCGAAGCTCTCCGATGATCTAGGTGCTGGTTCTCTTACAGCGCTTCCAATCATTGAGACCAAAGCAGGCGACGTCTCTGCGTATATCCCAACCAACGTGATCTCGATCACTGACGGTCAGATCTACCTGCAGGACGACCTCTTCAAGTCTGGTGTGCGCCCCGCTGTCGACGTAGGTATCTCGGTATCGCGAGTCGGTAGCGCTGCACAGATCAAGGCAATGAAGGGCGTAGCTGGAACCCTCAAGCTCGACCTTGCGCAGTTCCGTGACCTTGAGGCATTCGCAACATTTGGTTCTGACCTTGATGCTGTCTCGAAGGAGCAGCTTGAGAGCGGTTACCGCCTTGTTGAGTTGCTTAAGCAGCCACTCAACTCTCCAATGCCAGTAGAGGATCAGGTAGTAGTCATCTTCTCCGGTACAGCGCGTAAAGATCGCGTTGGTGGGGGTAAAGAGCGACTTCTCCTCGACATTGAGGTTTCTCAGATCAAGGCCTTCGAGGCAGCACTTCTCGATGCATTCCACTCTCGCTACGCAGACCTTCTCGCACACATTCGCGATACTGGAACACTGCCTGACGAGGCCCGCATGCTTGACGCTATTGAGGATGTCAAGGTTGCTTTCCGTGCCGCTAATGCTGCAGAGGCGGCTGCCGGAACCGGCACCCCTGATCCAGATGCTGAGGCACTCGGCGATGCCGAGTCAAACAAGACACTTCCGACCGAGTAGTAGCAGGGGATAGGGACAGATGGCCGGCGGCCAAGAACGCATCCTCAAGCGACGGATCTCCTCCGTACGCTCAACCAAGAAGATCACGCGCGCGATGGAGCTCATCGCGGGTAGTCGGATCGTCAAGGCTCAGGCTGCAGTAAAAGGCGCGCTTCCCTACAGCGAATTAATTACGAAGGTAGTTGCAGATCTCGCCGCAGGCGGAGGCAGCATCAATAGCCCGATCCTTAAGCCTCGCGAGAGGGTCAAGCGTTCTGCGCACATTGTTATCGCTGCCGACCGTGGGCTATGTGGAGCGTATAACTCCTCTGTTGTTCGCGCCGCTGAGGGTTCAATCCTCGAGGATGAGGAGATGGGCGCCGAGTATGCGCTCATCCTTGTTGGGCGTAAGGCCGA
>CAFBOR010000020.1_pt1 | contig 9892 bp, 10 predicted proteins | sample 7269501 | NCBI WGS metagenome assembly CAFBOR01 (sample SAMEA6814120, study PRJEB35770) | freshwater metagenome | biome: Freshwater; feature: Freshwater reservoir; material: water | place: Czech Republic | collected 2017-07-26 | depth 30m m
CAGGCAAATCTGAGCCCGCCATAGTCGTTAAGAATTTGGTTCGGACCTTCGATGACTTCACCGCTGTAGACGACGTCTCGTTCCAAGTTGAGGCCGGTGAACTCTTTGGATTCCTAGGCCCCAACGGTGCTGGCAAGACCACCACCATCTCGATTCTCTGCACCCTGCTTGGCCTCTCAGGCGGCTCCGCGAGGGTTGCTGGCTACGACGTCACTACTCAGCGAGACGATGTCAGGCGCAATATTGGGCTCGTCTTCCAAGAGATCACCCTCGACGACTACTTAACCGCGGCTGAGAATCTGCGTTTTCACGGCATCCTCTACGGAATCGCCCCGAGCGAGGTAAAAGCACGTATGGATCCGCTCCTCGAGATGGTTGGGCTTAGCGATCGCGCTGATCAGCAGGTTCGCTTCTTCTCGGGAGGCATGAAGCGACGACTCGAGATTGCGCGAGGCCTGCTCCACATGCCGAGAGTTCTTTTCTTAGATGAGCCGACCATCGGGCTCGACCCACAGACTCGAATCCACATCTGGGACTACGTCGACGAACTTCGAGCACGCGAGAACGTAACGATGTTCTTGACAACCCACTACATGGATGAAGCAGAGCGCTGCGACCGTATCGGGATCATTGACCAAGGCAAGATCGTTGCAATCGATACCCCCACTGCCCTAAAGGCATCTGTCGGGGCCGACATCATCACTCTCATAACTGCAGATGACCCAGCAGCGCGCGCCGAGCTAGAGGCGGGGCTCGGTATTGCTGTCGAGGAGACAGCCGAGGGTTTAGTGATTCGGGTCGTTGATGGAGAGGCCTTTGTGCCGCGCATCTTCTCGACCCTAAATGTTAGGGTTCGTAGCATCAACGTGCGCCGCCCAAGCCTTGATGACGTATTCCTCAAATACACCGGTCGCGCTCTTCGGGATGCGGATAGCTCTGGCGGGCTAGCTGCAAACCCAATGGTTCGAGCCTTCAGGAGATAACGATGACTGCATTGGCAAACCCAATCCCCGCAGCTGCACCCACAGGGCGCATAAAGCCTCCAGCAGGAAAGCTGCTCCGAAACGTGCGCACCATCCGCATGATCTGGTTCCGCGAACTAATTCGCCTGCGACGCATGCCTACGCGCATCATCTCGAGCATCGCTCAGCCCATCATCTTCCTCCTCGTCATGGGTGCAGGTATCGGGAGTCTTGTCGGCGATAAGGGTGCAGGTGGAGTCTCTTATCAGGTCTACATTTTCCCTGGCATCCTCGCAATGTCGATCATTACATCCTCACTATTCTCGGCGATGTCGATTGTGTGGGACCGCGAGTTTGGGTTCCTTCGCGAGATGCTTGTTGCTCCGGTCTCGCGCGGATCGCTTGTTCTCGGGAAAGCAATCGGGAGTGGAAGCGTCTCGGTAGCGCAAGGGCTGCTTCTGATCGTCTTTGCACCGTTCGTTGGCGTACACCTCACCGTCGCTCGAGTGCTCGGATTGATAATCGCATTACTGCTACTCGCGTTCGCCCTCTCATCCCTGGGCATCGTGATCTCAAGTCGGATTCAGCGCATGGAGTCTTTCCAGATGGTCATGGCGCTTGTAATGCAGCCCATGATCTTTCTCTCGGGAGCGGTCTTCCCACTCACATCGCTACCCACCTGGCTTGCAGTGCTGACTCGACTCAACCCCGCTACCTATGGCGTAGATCTCTGCAGGCGAATCCTCATCCCGCAGGCGGCACCTCTGACCCTCTTCGGCAACCCTGTACCGATGTGGGCCGACGCAGCCATCATTCTTTTTCTTGGCGCAGCGATGCTCGCCTTAGGTATTCGCCTCTTCGCTAACGCCGAGTAACTACTTCTCCCAGAGTAAAGAGAGCTCGCTTAGACCAGACTCGGTTTAGACCTGAGCAGCGAGAATCTCAGCAGAGAGCGCAACTAACTCTGCCTGCTCTGCATCACTAAGGGTCGCGAGAGCAGCACGCGCAAAGGCTGCGTCGGTAGCGGCCTCGGCTGTCACCATGCGAGCATCGGCTGCATCAACAACCGGGTGCGGCTCGGGCCAACCAAAAATACCTGCCATATATGGGGTCGTGACCATCACAGCCTCGAGTGGCTCAAAACCAGCGGCGATAATCGCGCTGGCGTGGAGCGCTCCGCGTAGTTCGCGAAGACCATTTAGGCGGTGGATAACAAGTGCCTTCTCGTCATCTGGCTCGTCAAGCGCGCGCCATGCAGCGAAGAGCGGCGCGCCTGCAGGGCTCGCATCGTTGACGACCTTGCCGATCAGTTCCGCAGCGCGCTCGTAGTCCGGCCCGTCGGAGAGGTGATCTCTGCCCCACTGGTCACAGCACTCAGCAAACTCTGCTGCTGCCTGCTCACGCGACATAACAGTTCCTGCGAGTTCCCATCCGGAGCGCACCGACTCTGGCTCGAAGTAAACAAAGGCAGCAGTTACGACATCAGCATCAACATCACCGAGGACAGCGCCGCGCCCACCAACGTAGAAAGACATTCCCTCAAAACCAAGCGTCGCACCCTTTGCATAGGTGGGTCCGTCGGTCATGAAGTTCGCTGGGAGCCCGTTTACGACTGGCTTAAGTGCTGCTGCGGTCTGTACTGCTGGCATCGGTGCTCCTGTGTGTTAGGTGATGTTGTCTGGCGATGTTGTTTTGGTGAAATTAGCCCATCCAAGGCATCACGCGCCTCGCTGAATCTCCATTTTTTAAAGACATTTAGGAGGCGCACCTATCAACCTCAGACGGTAAACGGCTCGCCGCCCCAGCGATCGATCTGTGTGAACTCCTCGACTGATCTGCGCTTGAGTCGCGTAATCGCCTCAACCGGTTCGCCTAGAGCGATCATGGAGGCAATCCCTATGTGCTCTGGAAACCCGAGTAGCGAACGAACCTGCGCCTCTCGCCTGCAGAGAAAAGTTGTCATTACTCCGCCGAGCCCCTCAGAGCGTGCGGCAAGCATGATGTTGTGTGCGAAGGGGTAGACAGATCCCCCACCAACGATGCTCTGCCGATCTAGGCCCGCATCGAGCACTGCCAACTTGGTTAGGTCAGCGAGAATAATCAATAGAGCCGGGGCGCTTACGATCCCGTCTATTAGAGAGTTTGGCGAATGCGTTGCTGCGGCGGCATCTAGATCTACTCGTGGCCCTGGCCAGCGCCCATGCTCATCTCCGCCGAATGGCACGAGACCATCGCGTATATACGCGGCGTATTCATTCCAACCCTGCTGAGCAAGCTCTGCTATCTGGTTTCGCAGGCTGGCGTCGCGCACAACCAAGACACTCCACGGCTGGCGATTTCCACCACTTGGAGCAAAGCGTGCTGAATCAAGCACTCGATAGAGAGTGGCGTCATCAATCGGCGCATCTGTAAACGCACGACTAGACGGCATCGTGCGCATTGCATCGGTGACACTCACTACTTCACGCGCCACGCTGGGGCCTGCTACTCAGACTAGGTAGCGACTAACAGTGTCAACAACCGCGCAGGGCTTCTCAGAGCCTTCACGCTCGATCGTCACTCTGATAACGGCCTGCACTCCGCCGGTTACCTCGATCGCCGAGATCATTGTGCCTTTACCGCGAAGTCGCGAACCGACCGGCACCGGTGATGGAAAGCGAACCTTGTCGACTCCATAGTTGAGGCCCATTGAGAGTCCGTGCACAAGAACAATCTGCGGGAGAAAAAGACTCGCAAGGGACATCGTGAGATATCCGTGTGCGATTGGTGTCCCGAATGGGCCAGCCTTTGCCTTCTCGACATCAACGTGGATCCACTGGTGATCGCCAGTTGCATCAGCGAACAGATTGATCTGCTCCTGGGTCACCGTGTGCCACTCGCTTACTCCGAGCTCTTGACCAACTGCGCCGAGTAATGCTTGAGGACTCTCAAATTCAACATATGTCATGGCGGGAGTCTGACAGATCAGGCGTGTGCTCGCAGATCTGTGTTATTCGGCTGTTACTCAGGCGTTATTCAGGTGCTACTCAGGTGCTACTCAGGTGCCGGGAGGCTGCTCCGCCCACCGGTTCCCCACCAAGACGCGGTGAGTTGAGTATCAGGCGAGCGCGGCTCGAGCTCCTCGAAGACCCGCTTGTAGCCAGTCTTCTTGAACTTCCATGAGCCATCCACCTTCACATAATCGTCCTCATAGAAAGAGGCGCCTGTGATGCGGAGGTTCCAGAGCGTATCCACCACCGTGTCCTCGAGCGCCCAGGTGGCCCGCGCTGTAGTGGCGCTGGTCAACTCGATCTCAGGGTGGTGAACCTTGTGGCTTGAGAGAAAAGTCTCACGATCCATTGCCTTGCGGAAGAAGCCAACAATCGCATCTCGCCCTTGGTAGGAGTAGGCACCCGCGCTATACGCGCACTCGGCATCCTCTACGAACAGGGTCTCGATCTCATCCCAGAGTTTGAGATCTATGCATCGAAAATATGCATACTTCAAACGCTTGATCTGCTCGTACTCAACTAGGTCATCAGGAGTCATGGGTGTGAGCATAAGCGAATAGAGACACTCGCGGCGTAGGATGTGCTCCGTTCAAGAAGCTAATAGGGCACCGAAAAACGATTAGGAGAACACCATGGCAGATGCATCGAAGATGGAGTACCGCCGACTCGGGCGATCAGGGTTAAAAGTCAGCAAGCTCTCCTTTGGTTCTTGGGTCTCCTTCGGTACCCAGATGGGTCTCGACATTGCAGTCGCGTGCATGGATGCCGCTCACAGTTATGGAGTGAACTTCTGGGACAACGCTGAGGCATATGCCGGTGGCCAGTCCGAGCAGATCATGGGCGACGCCGTCAAAGAACTCGGTTGGAAGCGCCACGAGTATGTGATGTCGACCAAGGTTTACTGGGGCATCCACGGTGGCGTGAATATGTCCAACACGCTCAACCGCAAGTACCTCATGCAGGCAATCGACGGATCTCTTGAGCGCATGAGCCTCGACTTCGTCGACATCCTCTACTGCCACCGCGCAGATGCTGAGACCCCAATCGAGGAGACCGTCTGGGCAATGTCAGACATCATCTCCCAGGGCAAGGCCCTCTACTGGGGAACCTCAATGTGGAACGCGGATGACATTCGTGCCGCATACGAAATCGCAGAGCGTCACCACCTGCACAAGCCAATCGTCGAGCAGCCTCAGTATCACTTGCTCGACCGAGTAAAGGTTGAGCTCGAGTACGCACGCCTCTATGAGGACATCGGCCTCGGACTAACAACGTGGAGCCCACTCGCATCTGGTCTGCTTACCGGTAAGTACCTAGACGGTGTGCCCGAGGACAGCCGTGGAGCACTCCCTGGTTATGAGTGGCTAAGAGGAATGCTCACCAACGAGAAGGCAAGTGCAAAGGTTCGCAGCCTCGCCGAGATTGCTACCGAACTCGACTGCACGCTCGCTCAGTTGGCGATCGCATGGTGCTCCAAGAATGAGCGTGTATCGACTGTAATCACAGGGGCAAGCCGCCCAGAGCAGGTGCATGACAACATGGGCGCTCTCGACGTGGTCGAACTCCTAGATGAAGAGATCATGGCTCGTATCGATGCAGCAACCGGCTGGGGCACCGGCGGCTAAACAGCTCCTCAGGCTGGGTCGAGCACGACCATCATCTCGCGCATCCCGAATACGAAGGCGTTTGGCATCTCAACCGGAGCGGTACCCGGGGCAAGACCCCATCCCTTCACGCGCTTGATCATCTCCTCGAAGAAGACGCGAATCTCTAGGCGCGCAAGGTTGGAGCCAAGGCAGAAGTGTGTCCCGAATCCAAATGCAAGGTGCATGTTTGGATCACGCGTGATGTCTAGCTCCTCGGGATTCGTGAAGTGGTCTGTATCGCGGTTCGCCGATGAATACATGAGCACAACTTGCTCACCCTCTTTGATCAACTTGCCGCCGAACTCAACATCGCGCGTAGCAGCGCGGCACATGTTGTGGATTGGGGTCACGAAGCGAATGAACTCCTCAACAGCAAGAGTTAGGTCTGCGCCATTACGCATCAACTCCCACTGATCCGGGCGACTGATCAAGTTCAACATGGTGCGGGCAATTACCGTGCGCGTTGTCTCCGCTCCACCATCAAGGAGTAGCAAGCAATCGCTCGTTATCTGATCAAGACCAAAGGCCTTTGAGTCCTTGAGGCCAGCCTTTTCATGATCAACCCAGAGACTCATCACATCATCGGCCGGGCAACCCTTCTTCTCCTCGTAGAGATCCGCGCAGGCCTGAGCAAACTCAAAGGTTGCGATGATGCCGGCATCCTCAAAATATCTTGGCCCTCCACCAAGCGAGATGGTTCGCTCTGACCACTCCTGAAGCTTCCCGACCATGTCATCTGGGAAACCAATCAACTCGCCGATCATCGAGGCAGGCAATGGTGCAGCCATATCTGCGACGGCATCCACGGTTCCAGCGGCGAGTGCGCGATCAAGGATCTCAGTAACGACCTCGCGTACGTGCTCCTCAAAGCCCGCTACCGCACGCGGCGTAAAGCGTCTTGCTACCAACTGGCGACGCACCTGATGCTCTGGGTCGTCAAGCCCAATGATCGATGGGTCAGAGGAGATTCCCGGACGGTAACCATTATCGGCCTGGCCACCATTCTTAAAGGTCGCCTTGTCCTTCTCGATCGCCACAATGTCGTCATAGCGAAAGACAGCCCAGAGGTTATTGACCTCGTCCCAGTAGATCGGCTCGTTCTCGCGCATCCACGCGTAAGTGCTGTAAGGGTCCTCCACATAAAACTGCCCATCGAGGAGATCTGGCTGAGTATTTACTGCTCCGGTCATGACCGAGCATCGTAGAGGGCGCTACGGTCAGAATCCACCACGAACGGAGGAACAATGCTCGAAAGATTCAGACTCGATGGTCAGGCAGCGATTGTTACAGGCGCAGGTCGCGGCATTGGTGCCGCTATCGCCCTAGGGCTCGCCGAGGCAGGGGCAGATGTTGTCCTCGCGGCTCGATCAATTGACCAGTTAGATATCGTCGCTGGGCAGATACGCGATATGGGGCGACGAGCACTCGTGATCCCTACCGATGTAGTCGATAACGATGCAGTTGCAGCCCTAGCTGGCGCGACCGTTGAGGAGTTCGGGCGTATTGACATTGTGATCAACAATGCGGGCGGCACTGCTCCACGCGCATTCCTCGACACGACCCCCGGGTATCTCGAGCGCTCTTTCCACTTCAATGTCACTACCGCATTTGTTCTAACGAAGGCAGCAGTTCCGACGATGCTTGAGCAGGGCTCGGGATCGGTTGTCAACATCTCCTCAACAATCGGGCGACTTCGTGACCGTGGATTTGTTGCATACGGAACAGCAAAAGCAGCTCTCACACATATGACGCGCCTTATGGCTGCAGACCTTGCACCAAAGATTCGCGTAAATGGAATCGCTGTCGGCTCCATCGCTACTAGTGCGCTCGAGACGGTTCTTACAGATGACGGACTCCGCAACGCAATGGTCGATGGCACTCCCCTCAAGCGACTTGGTCAACCTGAGGACATTGCACTATGTGCCCTATTCCTTGCGTCGTCGGCTTCTTCATTCGTAACCGGAAAACTCTACGAAGTTGACGGTGGCCTAGAGGAAGCAAACCTCGCAATGGGCATGCCGGATCTGTAAATCGAAGAATGGACCCCTTGAGCGAGATATCTGATTCCCCCTATTACGCAAGCAGATGGCCGGCCGAGGATGGCGGCGCGCGGCGTCAGCAGATCCCCCTCTCAGGAGTAGGGCTTGGCATTGGCGACGACGAGATGCTCAAGGCAACCTTTCGTTTTGAGGTTGCGGTCACGATGGCGGTGCAGCGCGACCCGGGCGAGCTTTTCATTTTGCGCCACACGCTCGGCGAGGAGACCAACTCTTGGGTTGAGCGCATAGATCCTGAGACACTCGAGATGCTCCAAACCTCCGCCGCTCTACCTGCTGGCCCTATGTGGCCAGGCGGCCTAGCGGTTGCGGCTCATGGCGCGCTTCTATGCGTATACGGAACGTTCGCTCACCGCCTCAATCCGGAGACACTTGAGATCGAGGCGCAGCGTCAACTACCGCGGCCGCGTCCATATAACTCGTTCGTGCTTCTTGCCGACGGCACACTCGTCACGAAGGACTTCGCAAAAGACAGCGACGCACCCTCCGCGATCATGGCGCTTGATCCGGTAACTCTCGAGCCGCGTTGCGATGAGTTTGTACTCCCCGAGAGATCGATCGCCCGCCTCTCCGCAGATGGCAACACTCTCTATGTTGTTGGCACCGAGCACCTCTGGCGTCTTGAGTGGAGTGACGGCTGGAGCCTCGATGAAGTATTCCAACCCAAGTACCGAACCATGGAGGGGCAGACCTACGGATGGGATGCAGTGCTAGTTGATGGTGCTGCGTGGTTCCTAGATAACGGCGAGGGTACCGAGAGGTTCACGGGAACCTTCAAGAACAACGGCACCTCAGCGGCGCCCCTTCACCTGATTCGTGTCGATCTCGGTAGTGGCGATGTTGCCATGCACGAGATCTGCGGCGCACCTAACGGAATCATCGCCAATCCCCCAGCTATCGATGCATCACGCAAGATTGCGATCGGCTTTGACTCTGGGAACAGCACGCTTACTGCGTTTGATTATCGAGACGACGGAACTGCAAGCATCCGTTGGCAGCGCACCCAAGATCATGCGCCTCACATGATCATCTACCCAGATACAGGCGAACTAGTCACGCACGACCACGACTCTGAGCGAATGGCCGAGCAGTTGGTTGTCCTGAACATCGAGACCGGTGAGGAGCGCGGGCGCGTCGATACCGGCTCCCCGATCCAAGCGCCGGTCTTCCCTGCAGCCGGATTTGGGCGTGACCTCTACTCCTGTGCGTTCCCGGGAATAAGCAGAATCTCGGTCGAGGCGAAGTCCTAGCGCCTCGGGCCATAGCATCAGCACGCATGAAATGGACTGCTGCGTTTCCGATGTTCCCTGCTCACCACCTCATCCCAATGGCTCGCGCCGCTGAGGAGGCTGGGTTCGATTCGATCACTGTCCCCGACTCTGTCTTCTTCCCGGAGACAGTCTCCGCTAAGTATCCGTATAGCCCCGATGGCGGGCGCTTCTGGCCAGCCGAGACTCCGTTCGTTGACCCATTCATCTCTATCGCTGCAATGGCTGCGGTTACGTCAAAGATTCGCTTCCTCACCAACGTCGTGAAGCTGCCGATCCGCGATCCGCTCATGGTTGCAAAGCAACTCTCCTCGATGGCAGTTCTCTCTGGCGAGCGCGTTGGGCTCGGCGTAGGACTCTCATGGATTCCCGAAGAGTTCAAATGGACGCACACAGATATGCGCACACGCGGAAAACGCGCAGATGAGATGATCGAGATTCTTCAACTCCTCTGCGGCGGTGGAGGCCCTGCGTACCACGAGTATCACGGAGCCTTCTACGACTTCGATCGCCTCATGATGTCGCCCGCACCCGAGAAGGCAGTGCCTATTTATGTCGGCGGCCTAAGCGACCCAGGCTTTAAGCGCGCAGCGCGCCTCGCCGATGGTTGGATCTCAGTGCAGAACACTGAAGAGGAGATCACAAACGCCCTCTCCGAGATCGCTCGCTACCGCACTGAGTATGGCCGTTCGCATCTTCCCTTCGAGGTAAATGCTCTATGCGTAGATGTATTCGACCTTGATGGATATAAGCGCCTCGAAGAGAAGGGCGTAACAGAGCTCCAGACTGTTCCGTGGTACTTCTACGGCGGCGACCCCAATGACCTAACTGTTCAACTCGACTCGCTCGCGCGTTTCGCTGATGAGGTAATAACAAAACTGTGAGCACTAACAATTCACTCGGCGAAGCAACAGATGCATCTCAAGATGCCGTATTGCCAATTGCACCACTCGATGCCTCAGAAGTAAC
>CAFBOR010000029.1_pt1 | contig 8800 bp, 9 predicted proteins | sample 7269501 | NCBI WGS metagenome assembly CAFBOR01 (sample SAMEA6814120, study PRJEB35770) | freshwater metagenome | biome: Freshwater; feature: Freshwater reservoir; material: water | place: Czech Republic | collected 2017-07-26 | depth 30m m
ATCCACTCCCCCAGCTGTAACTGAGCCGTGGATTACATAGACCATTGCGTTCCAGTCATGCGGAAGGTCACCCGAGAACGATCCGTCGGTACCTAGCAATACATGCCAGTAAGCAATCGGGGTATGAGTCGATACTGCTGGTTCATTTCCGTCGAACACGCCAGCTATTACTCTTACCAACGTTCGTCCGTCATCGACTGTTACCTCTGGAATCTTTGAGGCAAGTATCTCCTGGTAATGCGGTGGCTTCATCTTCTCTGCAGCAGGGAGATTCACCCAGATCTGGAATCCCTCCATTATTCCGCCGTCGGTCTGAATCTCTTTCGCAGGCATCTCAGAGTGCACAACTCCAGCGCCCGCTGTCATCCATTGAATTGCCCCCGGCCCGATGCGACCCGCGTTCCCCGCTGAGTCTTTGTGCTCGAATGCGCCCTGAAGGATGTAGGAGACGGTCTCGAACCCGCGATGTGGATGGTCAGGTGCACCCTGAGCCTCACCCGGCGCCCAGTCTTGTGGACCCATATGGTCGAGCAGTAGGAATGGGTCAACCATCGAGAGCTGCGAGGTCGGAAATGGGCGACGCACCTCAAAGCCAGCACCCTCAGTTGCGTGCACCGAGTGGATTAAGTCTGCGCCGGTTCTTGGTGTAGCCATGAATTTCTCCTTATTTATGTGCCCTCACGGTACCCCGCTCAACATCAGACACAAGCAATAGAGAGCGAGAGAAGCCCCGGACAACCTGTGCCGTAGGCTACGCCGGAATGGATGACATCACCTTTTTTGGCCTGCGAGATCATGAAGAGCCCACACTCTGGAGCTTCGATGTCGAGCGCCGCCTCTGCTCAGGGATTGGAGCACTCTTCGGAGGCGCCGGCCTTGGAGCTGCAATCACTGCACTAGAGCACTACACGCATCGACCAACCGTCTGGGCGACGGCCCAGTTCTTGGAGTTCGCTCTCCCACCAGCAGAGTTAGAGATAACTGTTGAGGAGATGGTGCGCGGGCATCAAGTCAGCCAAGCACGCGCTGTCGGTCGCGTAGACGGCAAGGAAATTTTTACAGTTCAAGCTGCATTGGGTGAGAGGGATGTGCCTTTCTTAGGCCAGTGGGCAGAGCGCCCAGATGTTCCACCGCCTGAGGATTGCGTTGGGCGCGAGATCCCGCCCCACATGCGCGGAACAATTAGCGAGCGTATGGATATGCGCCTCGCAGACGCTCGCGACTTCACGGAGCTGGATGGAGTTCCAGGCACAGGAAGGTGCTCGCTCTGGGTGCGACTCCCCGAGTTCTTAGAGATGTCGGCAGCTGCTCTTGCAATCGTGGGCGACTATGTTCCATTCGGAATCTCGCAAGCACTCGGGCAGCGCGCAGGGGGAAACAGTCTCGACAACACACTTAGGATCTGCTCCCGCACTCCAACAGAGTGGATACTCGCGGATGTCCGCATTCACGCAGTGGAGCATGGATTTGGGCACGGATTAGTTCACCTATGGGGCGAGGACGGAACCCTCCTCGCAACAGCAAGCCAGTCGGCAATTGTTCGCAAGTTTCGAGAAGACATGATTCAGGAGAACCAGAAATGACTAAGCAACGCTGGGGAGTAACTATCCCGTTGATGGGTGTAACCCTCGCCGATCACCGTAAATACATTGAGGAGATCGCAGAGCTTGGTTTTACGGATGTTTGGTCAAGTGAGGCCGGGGCACATGATGCCTTCACGCCACTCGCCTTGGCCGCCGCATGGACCCCTTCATTGCGACTAGGCAGCGCAGTCATACCGGTTTACACGCGTGGCCCAGCCCTACTTGCGCAGTCGATCGCATCGCTCTGTGAAGCGGCACCAGGCCGAGTAGCAGTAGGCCTCGGAACCTCATCGAACGTAATTGTCTCGCGATGGAACAACATTCCATTCGATAAGCCTTACCAGCGCACACGCGACACGATTCGCTTCCTACGCTCCGCGCTCGCAGGGGAGAAGGTCACAGAAGAGTACGAGACCTTTAAAGTGGATGGATTCCGTCTCGGGTTGCGAGTTAAAGAGCAACCACAGATTCTCGTCGGGGCTCTTCGCCCAGGGATGCTGAAGCTTGCAGGAGAAGAGGGTGACGGGGCAATCGTCAACTGGCTCTCCGCCGATGACGTGAAGGTAGTAGCACCGCTAGTTGGAGCCGAGAAAGAAGTTGCTGCACGTATATTCGTTATGCCTAGCGAGGATCGAGCAGCAGTCCGCGCAATGGGTACCCGCCTAATTGCCGAGTACATGAACGTCCCCGTATACGCAGCGTTCCACGAGTGGATCGGGCGCGGAGAGGCCTTTCGCGATATGTGGGATGCATGGAAAGCCGGCGACCGCAAGAAGGCAACGGAGTCGATCCCAGATGAGGTGCTTGACGCCCTCATTGTCAACGGCTCCCCCGAAGAATGTGCTCAGCATGTCAAGAAATATGCAGAGAACGGCATCACTACACCCATGCCCATGATGCTTGCCTCACCAGAGGACACCATGAAGGTTCTTCGTGCCCTTGCCCCAAGTGCATAACGAGCCAAAGTTGCCTCCTCTCTCTAATCGCGTAGTCTGAATCCCTATGGCTCCACAGAGACAGCCCGGCACAACACGCGCACTGATTCTTGCTGCCGCACTGCAGCGATTTGCCGACGAAGGCTTTGCATCCGCGAGCCTCACGGACATTGCATCCGATGTTGGGATTAAACGCCCAAGTTTGCTGCATCACTTCCCCTCTAAAGAGGCTCTGTATCGAGAGGTTTTGATCGCCGAACTAGTCGACTGGACCTCGCTAGTAAACGTTGCGATCGTTGGTGGCAGTGGCGGATGGGAGAAGGCCGAGCGCGTGTTGGTTGCCGCATTCGAGTACTTCGAGGCGCACCCTGCGTTTATTCGTCTCACAAGACGCGAGGCCCTAGGTAGCGGACCGATGCTCTCCGAAGAACTTGGGGAGGTCCTGCGCCCAATGTTCGATAGCGCCGTAGATTTTCTAGAGCGCGAGATGGATGCCGGGCGCTTCCGTCGTTACGACGCCGCGCAGTTCTTGCTTACTGGCTATGGCGCAGTCCTTTCGTACCTATCGGATGCACCTCTCGCCGCAAAACTTCTCGGCATCGATCCCCTATCTCCCGAGGCTCTTGCTGCACGCCGCAGGCACGTATTAGATCTCCTTCGCGGTGCGCTCGACCCCGAGTATCAGTCACAAGACAACTAGCAATATAACTAGCAAGATATTTAGCAAGATATTTGACGCTGCTCTAGAACTTCAGGCGCTGCTGCCATCTATCTAGCTGCTCAACATCACCAAAAGTCTCAATAGATGAAGGCGCGACTCTCCCGAGAATAAGTAGAAGCAGATCAGAGGCTGTCGCACGCGCCGCTACATCGCCCTTTGCGTGCTCGTGCTTGAACTCCACTCCCTCCGCTCCAAGCGTAATGAGCCACTCGCCGTCGCAGTCTGTGGCGTGCAGGTGAAGCTTCTCCCCTACGCCCCGCAGATCTGTATCAGGTCGAAACGTGAGGTTCTCAAGAATCTCATCTAATCCATCAGCTGCGAGCTGCGGTGCAATCGGGCCTGGATCACCGAACGCACTTTGAACATCCCAGCGGTGGACACCAATTTCGTTGGCTAAGCGCCTAGACCAGAACACTGCATGACTATCAGCTCCCCATGACCAGCAGTCGTCGCTTGGATCCGCTGCGGACATGACAGCAGCCGCTTTAGAGGCGGCCCGCACCAGCCACTCTCCATAATCACTGCGCTCCTCCGGTAGGCCGATATCGAGGCTCCTCGGATCGACACGCTCCGGCCGCTGCTCGACGACAGCCGTGCCCCATACAAATACTGTCCCAATGTGCTTGACGAGCCGACCAAGATCCCACTCTGGGGTGGCGGGCACACTCAACTCTGGAACCGCTTTAACAAATACATCGCGGATCGCTGCCGCATCCGCAGTGAATGAATCTATGTACTCACCGTGACTCAAATTGCCCATAGGACCAAACCTCATCTCTTGTTTTCATACTTCAAAATAGCGTCTCAGAAGACTTCTCGCTCGCCTCTAGTGGGAGCATCAGAGACGAGTCATTATTGCGTGTGTTGTTAACTGCCGTACTTACTTCGTGCCAGGCCACCACATCATCAGGCGCTGGAGCGAGGAGCGCATCGAGTTGGTCCATAGCCGTTGATGCATCTAGCCAAGCATCCCAAACTTCCTCGTCAAGGATCACTGGCATTCGATTGTGAATTGGCTCAATCGTGGAGTTTGCTTCGGTGGTAAGAATCGCGCAAGTACGTAATGGAGCGCTTGCCTCACTGTTATCAGTCGGATCCCGCCACGACTCCCAGATGCCAGCAACTGCGATTGGTTGCCCCGTATTGGCATGGATAAAAACTGGCTGCTTACTTCGTTGCCCATCGATGGCTCGCCATTCATAGAAACCATCGACTGGAATAATGCATCGCCGCGACGCGTAGGCACTCTTGAATGAAGGTTTCTCTTTTACCGTCTCACTTCGTGCGTTAATTAGACGATCACCGATTGTCTTTTCTTTAGCCCACCTCGGCACCAATCCCCAGCGCAGGCGATCAATTACTCGCTCGCCTGCTGGGGTGTTGAGAATAACGGTCACCTCTCTACGCGGCGTGACGTTGTAGTCCGGATCGGCGAGATCCGTTACTACCTCAATAGCCCCGAACTGGGCGAGGAGTAAGGCTGGAGAAGATGCTTGGACGAACCTTCCGCACACGTAACTGAACTCAGGTGCGGTTTGAAGATTGATCCGGGTCTACAAAACGCACGCTTGACCAATGCCCGTTAATCGCACAGACGCGTCCGTCGGAGAGTCCGGCCTCAAGACCAATCTCTTGAACCGGTTCAAAGGTGAGGTCCGTTGCTACACCCGATGTTCGCTTGGGCCATGCAACCCAGAGACTTCCTCCCTCTGCAAGGGAGCGCCTAAAACCGGGCATGCGTCGCGCAAGTTCAGCGCGACGTGTTGCGAAGAAAACAATTACATCCGCGCGGCCACGCGCATTGGATCGCACCTCAACACTCGCGGGGAGCTTTCCAAGTTCGCGAGCGAATCCAGGCGGGCAAGAAATCAACGCAACCACTGCATCCTCTTTGATCCCTAATTTTTTCGGGAGAGATGTTGTCGATTGACTCTTAGGATCAGGCATGGGAGGTCCATTCCACCCAAATTTTCAGCCCGCGTCAAATGGGAGATAAATCCCAAGAAACGTATTCGCTACTCAGGTGCTCGATAGTTCGTGAAAGAGGGCACCAAGATTGCAAGGAGTCCGACCGCAAGAATACAAATCACTCCTCCTGAGACAACCGAGACTGTTGGCGATGTAAGTGTCGCTACCAAGCCGGCCTCCATATCCCCGAGACGCGGACCGCCGGTGACTACCAAAATGTGTATGCCGGAGAGCCGCCCTCGTAAATCATCGGGCACAGATCTCTGAAGAATCGTGTTCCGAAATACCGCCGAGATCACATCAGCCCCACCGGCAACGGCCAGACACCCGAGAGCTAAGCCGATACTCGAGCCACTCACCCCAAAGGCCACGATTCCAGCCCCCCAGACGGCAACAGCGAGCAGGACTGCTAGGCCTTGCCTTCGGATCCTATGGACCCATCCAGAGGTAAGGGCGCCCAGCAGGGCCCCTACAGCAACAGCTGAGAAGAGTAAGCCAACGAGCTCAGGGCCACCGTTGAACTGAACCTCCGCCAGCACCGGGAATAGCGCTCTCGGCATTCCAAAGATCATTGCGATGAGGTCGACGATGAATGTGGCCTGCAGAACTCTGCGCCCCTTGAGGTATCTGAATCCGGCAGTGACTCTTGCCCAGCCCTCATCTTCGTTCGACTCAAGCTCGACGAGAGGCTCAGTGAGAGGCTCGGGGGGAATGCTCCCGAGGCCAAAAGAATCAGGGCCAGAAGAATCAGGGCCAGAAGAGGCGCGTTCCTCGAGATGCGGTCGTATCTGTGCTGGTACTTGTGCTGGAGGATGAGGGAGCATTAAGCGCACGCTGATCAGCGCAGCCGCGAATGTGAGGAGATCGAGCCCGTAAGCGATCCCGAGCCCGAAGCGAGCAATCAGTAAACCTCCGAGCGCAGGACCAACGATCAAGCAGGTATTCCACATTGCCTGGTTGAGTGCGAGCGCCGCGGGGAGCTCCTCATCAGTCACAAGATTGGGCGTCATAGCGGATCTAGCGGCCTGTGACAGGCTCCCCGAGCCGGCCACCAAGGCCGCAGCGAAGTAGACGAGAACGAGCGGCGGAGACCCAATCAAGACCCCGGCCAGGAGCAACAGAGCGGCGCCGGCCTCACACCAATGTGCAATTAGGAGAATGCTGCGCCGGTCATGGCGATCAACAAGGGGCGCTCCGAATAATGCAGATAGGAGTATCGGCACAAACTGCACCAGCCCGATGCCTCCGACAGCAAGAGCAGATCCAGTGATTTGATACACCTGCACGTAGAGGGCGACTACTGCGATGTTGGAGCCGGTCTCAGAGACGAGCTCTCCTAACCAGAGGAGTCGAAACTCTCGCCGCCTAAGCGGGCGTGTATCGATCATGAGCCGTGCGACTCGGCCCCGCTTCTGGGTATCGGAGGTTGCTTTATTTTCATCCACCCGAGACCTCAATCAAAATCCGACCTCCTCGCTGGCATTTAGAGGAGGGGCTCGCTATCCTTGGACCTAGCAGCGTAACCACGCTGTAAGTATGCCCCCTCAAGAACCAATCAAGGAGCAACAAATGCCGATCCGCTTAGGCGACGAAGCCCCCAATTTTACAGTCGAGACCACCGAGGGAACCATCAACTTCCATGAGTACCTCGGAGACTCATGGGGAATCCTCTTCTCTCACCCCAAGGACTTCACACCAGTCTGCACAACAGAGCTCGGCGCCTTTGCGAATCGCAAGGCTGATTTCGATGCCCGCAACGTGAAGTTAATCGGCGTAAGCGTCGACGACTTAGAGTCGCACAAAGCCTGGATCGGCGACATCGCTGAGACACAAGGAACTGCTCTCAACTACCCGCTTATCGCAGACCCAGACCGTGTAGTCGCCGGGCTCTACGACATGATCCACCCAAACGCCAATGACACGCTCACAGTGCGTTCAGTATTTGTGGTTGGGCCAGACAAGAAGATCAAGCTCACACTCACCTACCCGGCGAGCACAGGGCGCAACATCGATGAGATTATTCGCGTCATCGACTCACTGCAGTTGACCGCCAAGTTCTCGGTTGCAACTCCTGTCAACTGGGAAGACGGTGACGACGTAATCATCGGCGCTTCAGTAAGCGACGAGGATGCAAAGGTTAAATTCCCAGGCGGCTGGAAGACAATCAAGCCTTACCTGCGAGTTCTTCCGCAGCCAAACAAGTAACTAACTACTAACGAGCGCTTATTACTAGCGCTTACAACCATCCGAGAGGGTCAACCGGGACTCCATTTACCCTCACCTCGAAATGCAGGTGAGGCCCAGTGGCATAACCGGTTGACCCAACGGATGCGATTCGCATTGAGGCGGTAACTGTCTGCCCCGCTCGGACGTTAAATGCCGAGAGGTGAGCGTAGAGAGTGGCCACTCCTCCGCCATGATTAATCACGACTGCATTTCCGTAGCCGGTCTGGTAGTTCGCGCTTACCACTACACCTGAAGCAGCTGCACGCACTGGTGCACCCATCCCTGATGAAAAGTCGACTCCAGAGTGCATTCTTGTATCGCCAAAAATCGGATGAACACGCGTGCCGAAGGTTGAACTGATTGCTCCATCAGCGGGGCGCACTAATCGCCCAGGACGAGACCCAGTGTTACGCCCTCTAAGGCTCGCAGCGATGCGATCAGACTCTGCCTGAAGAACTGCGAGCTGGCGTGTGAACTCTGCTTTTCGCGAACGTATCTTCGCCAAGGACGCTGCCTCGGCACGCTCCTCCTCCACTGCAGAGGCAGCTGCAGCTGCCTGCTCTACGCGGAGCCCAGAGACAGTTTGAGCCTCTACATCCACCGCAGCGCGCTCAACATCAAGATCTGCCTCCATGGTCGAGAGCGCAACTCGCGCCTCAGTAAACGCACGAATCAAATTCTTTGAGTTCTTCGACGACGAAGACAGGTACTTGGTACCCACCACTAGATCGTGGAAGCCCTTCGCGGCTCCAGCGAGAGCGGCGAACCCGCCGTCCCCTGAACCGCCGCGATACATGCGCGCTGCAGAGCGATCTAAATCGTCGCGCGCAGCCCTAAGTGCTCGACGATTCTCCTTCATCTGCAGAGCGAGCGCGTCGATGCGTGCACCAACTTCACGCCGCTTCGCCACCGCCGCAGATAACTGCGCATCTACCTCTGCCAGCCGAGCCTGCGCCGCTGCACGCTTCGCTCGAATGTTAGAGAGTTCACGCAGCGCAACCGCTTCCTCTGCTGAGGCGTCGCCGATGTTGCGCAGAAGGCTCTGCTTAGTGGGGGCCGGAGAGGTCGCCCCTTGTGCAATCGCTGACCCAGGACCGATTAACCCTATGGAGCAGGCAAGAGACGCAACTAAGAACCGATTCATAACAAGAGGCGAATTACGCCTATGCCTCGATGAAGCGCCGCAGACCGATTATTGCCCCGAGCACGCCGATGCCTGCGCCAATAGCAACAAGCATTAGCCCAATCATGATGGCGTCCCCTGAGGTTACGTAGAAACCGCGTGAGAAATCAGAGTTGCGAGATATCGCATTGGTTAGGACGTTCTGGAGCCCAAGCATCGCCATAAAAGCAATAAGTGCGCCGAC
>CAFBOR010000031.1_pt1 | contig 8560 bp, 7 predicted proteins | sample 7269501 | NCBI WGS metagenome assembly CAFBOR01 (sample SAMEA6814120, study PRJEB35770) | freshwater metagenome | biome: Freshwater; feature: Freshwater reservoir; material: water | place: Czech Republic | collected 2017-07-26 | depth 30m m
AAAGGACGAGCAGCGCCTGCCCAAGGTGGTAGGTAGTGATCACTGCCATCGGGCCCCAAGACCGCTCACCCACAAAACGAGTCTCACCGATAATCGAGTCGGATAGGACAAACAAGAGCGCACCAGCAACCGCAACCAAGTTGCCACTTGCTAGTGCTGCAGCACCCATGACCCCTATTACAACCACATATGCCGTGACCGGTGGCAAGTACGCACTCTGCCCCCCTGCCTTCATTCCAGCAGCGAGCCTGCGCCAAGAATTTGCAGAGAAGGCAACCACTAGCAGCGTCGTAATAATCGGTGCCGGAGAGCCTGGTGAATCGATTAGAAACCCAACTGAGTACGCAACATGTGCAAGCAGAAATGCTGAGAGGCCTGGCACAAATCGATCTGATGGAAGCATCAAGAAGATGTCACCGATGAGCGATAGAACAAGCGCCGCTACAAACCAAGCACGCATTGATGAGTACTTGGGGTCGAGAGCTAGCGCTACGCCGATCAAGAGAATCAGCACGCCCGGCTTAGCGACGTACTCAATGCGCTTATTTGAGCGCAGCACCGCCCACCAGTCGACCAGCGCGACTACCCCGGCAAGAAGAAGTATCGCTACCGCAAGAGGGTTCACTAGAAGCCACCAAGCGCGGCAGCGGCATCAAACGCTGCGGGAACGATGTTTGGGCTGCTAATTAGGCTGGATTCTGAACTCATATCTGCACTCACCTCTTGAACTTTGTGAATCAATAGTTAGGGGGCACACCCTACGCGAGAAATCGTGCGTCTATCCTCTAACTCCGTGCCCCTCTCCGCTCGCAGAGCCATAGCCCCAATGCAACCGAATCTCGCAGCAGTTGTTCACTCCTTGCTGCGGGCGTTTCAATGAAGCTCTCTGAGATCTGGAGCTTGAGTCTTGCCGTTGCAAAGCGATTCTCAGAGAAGCGCGGATCAAACCTCGCTGCGGCAATCGCGTTTAGAGCTTTCCTTGGCTTATTTGCTTGCCTAGTCCTCAGCTTCGCACTTGCTGGCTACTTGAACGCGTCCGGTCGTGGAGTCGGCGAGTGGATAATTGGCAATCTCGGCCTCTCCGGCGAAGCAGCCAACTCCGTATACATAGCTGTTGAACAAGCGCAGACCAGCCGGGCGACAACGACGATCTTCGGGCTCCTCGGACTCGTCTGGACAGGGACCGGGCTCTCCATGGCGATTGCGTATGCATGGAACTCAGCATGGGGCATCCCTGGCGGCGGATTGCGTGGAAGGGCAAGCGGATTGCTCTGGATGCTCGGGAGCGGCGCAAGCATTCTCGTCGCAGTAGCCACAACCTCGTGGATTGCTAGCCATCACTCACTCCCAATAATCGCTGTGATTATTGGAGTGATCGCCGACCTGTCACTGGTCATGCTTACTGCAAGCCTTTTACCCGCTCGCCACATTCCTATTCGCGCAATGCTCCCCGCAGTGATCGTCACATCTCTCGGTTTGACTGCTGCGCGAGTTGCAGGAGCAACAGTGCTCCCCCGAATAGCGAGCGACTCCTCTGCTATTTATGGAACGATCGGTGTCTTCTTCGCATTACTGATCTGGATGCTCGTCATTGGCTACGTGCTCGTATCCGCTGCGATGGTCGAGGTAGTGCTCTGGGAACGGAACCACGGAACTGTCGATATCAGAGTCCCAGTACCGCGCCCTCACCCCCACCTTCGACACAGAGACGCTGCTAGGCAATCAAAAATAGATAAAACTGCCTAAGGCGCAAGGCGCTCGCGAACCCATCCGCCGCCATCGGCCGTAAAGCGGAGACGGTCATGGAGTCGATCGCTTCGATTGCCCCAGAGTTCAATTACTTCAGGAATCAATCTGATACCACCCCAATACTCTGGACGCGGGATCTCCTCTGCTCCTTCGAAACGCATCTCCATCTCAGCAAGGCGATTCACTAAGAAGGCTCGGTCATCAATCACACTGCTCTGCGGCGAGACCCATGCTCCAATTTGATGACCACGAGGGCGCGTAGCGAAATAGGCATCCGACTCATCCGCTGCAACGTGCTCGACTACTCCCTCAGCGCGGACCTGACAACCAAGCTCAGCCCAGTGAATCACAAGCGCTGCTCGATTCCCCGGAACCAACTCGGAGCCCTTACGTCCTTCATAGTTTGTGTAAAAAACAAATCCACGCTCATCGAGTGCGCGTAGCAGCACGATTCGGTTAGACGGGGAGCCGTTGGCCCCAACGGATGCGACAGCCATAGCGCTCGAACCCTCTGGGGAAGGATCGATCTCTCGCGCCGCAATCCACCATTCTCGGACGGCTGAGATTGGTTCGTCTCCGATATCGGACTCAAATAACTCCAACTCTGGTCTCATAGCCAAAGATTACGGCCTCTAGAGCAAGCAGTCGCAAGTGAGCGGCGGAGAGCACGTTGTACCTGCCCGTCATCAACTCAACACTTGGGGGGTCAACGCGCCTACGCTCACCGGATGCCTGTACATCACCTCGCAATTGTGACTCGTGACCTACCCGCCTCTCACACCTTCTACACGGAGGTGATGGGCTTTACCCTCGCCAAAGTTGAGGTCGGTCCTTACGAAGGCGGCACCGGATGGGCGCGCCATGTTTTCTATGACATTCCGGGCGGTGGGATGTTTGCACTATGGGACCTTCATGACGAGAGCGTGCCCGATTTTGATCCCTCGATTAGTCGCGCTCTCGGGCTTCCCGAGTGGACAAACCATGTCGCCTTCGATGCGCCGACGCTTGAAGACCTAGCGATGCGACGCGATAACTGGCTCGCGAAAGGTCAGGCATGCCTAGAGGTTGACCACGGTTGGTGTACCTCTATTTACCTAATGGATCCAAATTACATTCTCGTCGAATACTGCACGTCGACACGTGAATTTAACGACGAAGACCGCGCCGAGGCGCTCGAGCTTCTCTTCGCAGAGGCACCGGAGCAAGTGGCACCAAAGAGCATAAAGCTCCACGAACCAGCCAAGGCCTAAGTACCCTAGTTACGTTCGAGCGTGGCCAATCCCCTTCTCTGAGGGCTATGGTGCGCGCAGCAGAACGACAATCTCTCGGCGCCGAATCGCAGACCAAGGAGCAGTAATGGATTTCTCAATGAGTGCGCGTGCTCAGGACCTCAAAGAGCGCCTTCAAGCGTTTGTAGATGAGAAGGTTGAGCCCGCAACGCCGATCTACTTTGAGCAGATCGAGGAGTCTGGCGACAAGCGTTTTCACCCGCCGATTATGGAGGAGCTGAAAGTAGAGGCACGCGCACGCGGTCTCTGGAATCTCTTTCTCCCCAACGATAAGTGGGGACCAGGTTTAACCAATGTTGAGTACGCGCCCCTAGCTGAGATCATGGGGCGAAACTACTTAACGTCAGAGGCTACGAACTGCGCCGCTCCCGATACTGGGAACATGGAGGTACTCGCAGAGTTCGGGACCCCAGAGCAGCAGGACCAGTGGCTCGTGCCGCTACTAGAAGGCGAGATCCGGTCTGCTTTCGCTATGACCGAACCGTGGGTTGCATCGAGCGACGCAACAAACATCACGAGCAGCATCGAGCGCGACGGAGATCACTACATAGTCAACGCCCATAAGTGGTGGACTAGTGGTGCGCTCTCACCTCGCTGCAAAGTTGCGATTCTCATGGGGGTATCAGACCCCAACGCAGATCCGCACCGTCGCCATTCTCAGATCCTCGTACCGATGGATGCTCCAGGGGTCACCGTCGTTCGGGGCCTAACCGTCTTCGGGCATGACGCAGGTGCTGGCCATGCTGAAACACTCTTTGAGAATGTTCGACTCCCAGCCTCCGCCATCATCGGCGGAGAGGGCAACGGCTTCGCTATCGCCCAGGCCCGCCTTGGGCCCGGGCGCATCCATCACTGCATGCGCGCCATTGGGCTTGCAGAGAAGGCGCTTGAGCTCATGTGCATGAGGGCGCAGATGCGTGTTGCATTTGGAAAGCCTCTTGCTGATCAAGGTGTTGTTCGTGACCGGATCGCAGAGAGCCGCATGGAGATTGAGCAGGCTCGTCTGCTCACGCTCAAGGCTGCGTGGTTAATGGATACGGTCGGCGCAAAGGGAGCGCGCATCGAGATCTCGGCCATCAAGGTCGTTGCTGCTCGCACTGCAACCAACGTCATCGATCGCGCCATCCAGCTCTTTGGTGGCGCCGGAGTATCGAGTGACTGGCCGCTCGCCGACATGTACGCGCACGCACGTACTCTCCATTTGGTCGATGGCCCAGATGACGTGCACAAGATGCAGATTGCTCGACGCGAGATAGCGCGCTTCGAGTCACTTCGTCCCTAACAAAGAGAAATATCCAGATTGATTATGCGGGTCAACTGATGACAGGCACACTGTGAAAGTGCGTATTGGTTTTGCCCCGGGGGCTCGCGCCGGTGTGGATGCTGCCCGCTTTAGGGAACTAGTTGATGGCCTTGAGGACCTTGGCTTTGATTCACTCTGGCTCTCCGAGCGCGTATCTGGAGATGCCCCCGACCCAGTTATTGCGCTCGCTGTAGCTGCGGGTCGCACGAAGCGAATGAAGCTGGGTACAAGCGTGCAGGTGCTCCCAGGGCGCAATCCCGCACTCTTAGCGCAGAGCCTTGCTTCCCTAGACATGCTCTCGAATGGTCGCTTCTTACCGGGCTTTGGGCTCGGAGCCGTCGACCGCGCGGAGCAGCAAGCATTTGGGGTTACGCGCGAGGAACGCGCGCCGTGGTTCGACGAGGCAATACCGCTTCTTCGACGCATGTGGAGCGAGGAGAGTGTTGATCATGACGGACCAAGATTTCACTACGAATCGCTGCGCGTTCGACCCCAGCCGATCCAGCAACCTTTAGAGATTTGGTTTGGGGGTAAAGCCCCTAGTGAGCTGCGCAGAGTTGGTCGGCTCGGAGATGGCTGGCTCGCATCCTTTGCTATGCCTGATGACTGCGCAGCCGGGCGCCCGATAGTTGAGGCAGAGGCGAGCGCCTTTGGCCGGGCAATAGACCCAGAGCACTTCGGGGCGATGGTCTTCTACACCGACTCGAGAATGCCCGATGCAGTCGCTGCAATGATCTCGAAGCGCAACCCGAGTGTTGACCCTCACGACCTTGTTCCGGCAGGGCTAGCGAATCTTCGCAAGCGATGCTCAGAGTTCATAGAGATTGGGTTCTCAAAACTCGTAGTGGTTCCGATGGATGCTGCGAACGAGAAAGAAGGCTCGTCGCTAACAGACCTTGCAGGGGCAGTACTAGATCTTCAGACCTAGATACAGCGCTCCTAGATACAGCTCTCCATAAAGGCCCGAAAGCAGTTTTAGAGAGTGATTACCTCTAGCGCCCCATCAGCGTATTGAGCCCTCAATACCTTTTTATCGAACTTCCCTACACTCGTCTTGGGAACTACCGCAATAAATGTCCAGCGCTCTGGGAGCTGCCATTTTGCAACAGCACCGGTTAGGAAGTCACATAATGCTCGAGCATCTGCGCTAGCGCCCTCCTCTAGAACAACGCAGGCAAGTGGGCGTTCGTCCCATCGGGCATCTGGAACAGCAATGACAGCAGCCTCAACTACCTCGGGGTGCTCCATAATTGCGTGCTCTAGCTCTACCGAAGAGATCCACTCGCCACCGCTCTTAATGACATCTTTTGAACGGTCTGTTATCTGAACAAACCCGAGGCGATTCACATGAGCGACATCGCCTGTGCGCAGCCATCCGTCATCGAATTTGTCGGTCGCATCGTCTAAGTAATACGAACCTGTGATCCAGGCTCCGCGAACTTGAATCTCGCCTACTGACTCGCCATCCCATGGGAGTACCGAGCCATCGTCTGCAACAACGCGCATCTCCACACCTGGGACAACGCGCCCAGTATGCGCACGCCACCACATTCCATCCTGGGTCTCCTCTAACGACCCGCCATCGCCTGGGCCCGAGAAACCGTTCTCAAAGTCATGCGGTGGGCGCGCAATCGCTGCGAGCGGACTCGTCTCGGTCATTCCCCATGCCTGGAAGAGCGTGATTCCAAACTCCTTATCGAACGCCTCAATCAACGAGCGAGGAACCGCAGACCCTCCACAGATAATTGTGCGTATTGAAGAGAGGTCTACGTCAGCAGTACGCGAATACCTAAGAATGTCAGACCAAATTGTTGGGACGCCCGCAGAGTAAGTCGGGCGGGCATCGCGAATGAAGCGCGACAGAGGCTCAGCCTGCAGAAAACGAGCAGGCATCGCTAAATCAGCACCGACCATCCATGCTGCATAGGGAAGTCCCCAAGCATTTGCATGGAACATAGGGACAATCAGAAGAATTCTCTCCTCTTCAGCAATAGCGTTGGTCTGCTTAAAGCAGGCGGCCATCGAGTGAAGAACAGTTGACCGGTGTGAGTACACGACGCCCTTGGGGTGCCCTGTAGTGCCGCTGGTATAACACATAGCTGCGGCAGAGCGTTCGTCTACCTCAGGCCAATCAAACCCAGGCTCCTCTTGCGCAAGGAGATCCTCGTAGCGAAGGACATCGGCACCTCGACCAGCAGCCTTCGCACCAGCGAGGAGCGGAGCAAGAGCGTCGCTATCTGCATCGCCGATCAAGATGTAGTGCTCCACAGTCAAGAGTTGGTCGGCTAAAGGCGCGATCAACGGAAGCAGGCTTGCATCCAAGATAATGATTCGGTCCTCGGCGTGATTCACGATGTAGGTCAGCTGCTCTGGAAAGAGCCTCAAGTTAAGCGTGTGTAGCACTGCACCCATTGCAGGTATAGCGAAGTAAGCCTCAACGTGCTCTTGGTGATTCCAGCAGAGAGTCGCAACCCTGTCGCCATCTCCAATACCCAGGCGCTGGAGTGCAGATGCGAGAAGCTCTGCCCTATCGGCGACCGCAGTGAAGGTGGCGTTACGGCTTGATTCGCCCTCGAAAGTAATAATCTCGCCATCCGGATGGACGGCGCGACCGTGGCGAAAAATCATTCCGATTGTGAGCGGAAAATCCTGCATTGTGCTGAGCAACGTGTCCCCTATCGTCCGCCTGACCAGGTGGCCGGCAAGACTTAAAACGTAGCCGCTCAAAGCCAGTAGATGCAGATAGCGCAGAGCCTACGGAGAGATAAAAGATTTCCAGAAAGAGAACCCTTCCTGGCTAAAACTTAATGATCGCCCCGAGCATGAAGCCCAGAACCAGCAATCCACCAGCTCTACGCGTCAGCAAGAATGAGTGGGGGGCGAACCAGAGGGGCCAGACAGGGTTTGGAACCGGTGAGGTCTTCGGCTTGGCACGCCCATAGACACGCCAGACTCGAACAAGTAATTGGAACGAGAGAAACACAAGCAGCGTGCCTACTGGGAATCCGCCAGTAATTACAAGAACAGATGTGAGGAAGTAGAAGGCCACAAACATGGCTCGAGTAACGCTCCGAGCCTTTCGCTCTCCGAGGATCACCGGAAGAGTTCTCGTGCCCTCTGGCTCATCCCATGGAGCCTTGTCGATGTGCTTGCCCATCAAGACGGTTGTGCAGAGAATTGCGTAAGGAAGCGACGCGGCAATTATCGCGGCTGGGATCATCCCGGTAGCGGCGTAATAAACCCCACCAACCATGAGCGGCCCCCAGACAACAACAACAGTCGGCTCCCCGAGCCCGCGCTTCTTGAGGCGCAGAGGCGGGGCCGTGTAGGCAAGCGATAGCAAGAACCCGCCAACAGCGAAGCCCACTATTGCCCACCCACGCTGAAGCGTTAGCCAGACCATGATCGCAAGGCATATCGCGTTAACAATCAAGGCGAGCCTTGCAAGACCATTGCGCGTGATTACCCCTGAGAGAACAGGGTGAGGCGAGTAGAGGTTGCGCGGGTAATCCTCTGTATCCGTACCAACCTGTAGGTCAAAGAGATCGTTCATCAAGTTATTCGCCATGTGGGCAAGTATGAGCCCAACTGAGGCGATCGCGAATAGCGACCAGTCGACCGCATCGCCCCTAAATACTGCGAGCAATCCTGCCTCTGCTGCAGCTACGAGCGTCATCGGGAGCACGCCGGCACGCGTTAGAAACAACCAACGTGATACCGGATCCATCTCTCCATCAGGAGGGTTGGTTGTAGCTAGAACCCAGAGCCACCGTCTCCAGAGCGACTTCGAGGAAGCCCCATCCAGTGACCCTGCTTTTGTCGACTCAGCCATGTGCTGTTACTTCTTTGGCGGAAGCGGGATCAGCGCAGAGGTACGGCGCCGGTAATCAGCAAAGGCAGGCCTGCGCTCTTCGCTGCGACCATCGAGCATTGGAATACTTGCTCCTAGGAACATCGCGATCATCGCTAGAACTCCGATGCATGTCCACCAAAAACCTATGCCAACCGCTATCGCAAAAATGAAGAGCGATAGCCAGAGCAGGATCTCTCCGAAGTAATTCGGGTGGCGAGAGAATCGCCAGAGCCCGCTCTCCATGATCGCACCTGGTGTTTTGTTTCGCCCGAAAGATCGCATCTGCTCATCAGCTATTAGCTCTATAACTGCAGCGCTTATCCCTACAACCGCAGCGAGATAGTCAAGGGCCCCAAGCGCATTCCC
>CAFBOR010000033.1_pt1 | contig 8452 bp, 5 predicted proteins | sample 7269501 | NCBI WGS metagenome assembly CAFBOR01 (sample SAMEA6814120, study PRJEB35770) | freshwater metagenome | biome: Freshwater; feature: Freshwater reservoir; material: water | place: Czech Republic | collected 2017-07-26 | depth 30m m
GGCGCAGTTCTAGCGATCACTCTCGGGGCAGGTGGAATCGGTTTCATCGGCGCCTCTAATGGTGCTCAACCGGTATCAGTATCAATCTCGCCTTGTCGCCTTTTTGATACAAGGGCAGCAACGCAAGTCGGTATACGCGGTACCGCTCTCGGGGCAGGCGAGACGATGGCGGTTGCTGCGGCGGGAGCGTCGGGAGACTGCAATCTCCCGAACACGGTGAGTTCGCTACTTATAAATGTCACAGTTGTAGGTGGTACCGCTGGTTCATATTTGACGGTGTACCCAACAGGTTCTGCTCGCCCAACTGCATCAAATCTCAATTGGTCTGCTGGTCAAGGAGCCACCCCTAATCTTGTGAGCGCTGCAGTCGGCACTAATGGCCACATCTCTATTTTCAATCTTGCTGGAACAGTGAATGTTCTTGGCGATGTAACTGGATACACCGTCGGGCACGCTCCTAATCAACTCTCAAACTCCCAGATTGGTCAGATGCGTTGGGATCAAGACCCGACCACGCCGGGAGTCTTCGGTGTGGGCGATGGGCCAATTTCTCTGGCGTTTGATGGTGAATCTATTTGGGTGGCAAATGCGTGGGCAGGAACCGTCTCGAAGATTGACCCCGCAACAAATACGGTGAGCGGAACTGTCACCGTGGGGTCCTACCCAGATGCCGTTGCGTTTGATGGTGCGAGCATCTGGGTGGCAAACGAGTCAAGTGACACGCTCTCGAAGATCAACCCACTGACCATGGCGGTGGTGGCAACAGTGACAGTGGGGGATGCTCCCCACGCACTGGTCTTTGATGGCTCCTACATTTGGGTAGCGAATCGGATCGGCACTTCTGTGATGAAGGTAAATATTCACACGAATGCTGTAGTAGCAACTGTTGGGGTTTTCCTTGACCCTGAGGCTCTCGCGTTTGACGGATCCCAGATATGGGTTGCATCGAGGATGTCTAACCTTGTTCAGAGAATAAATGCAGCAACCAATGAGTTCACCTTGCCCACCATCACAGTGAATTCTCCCCAAGCGCTTTCCTTTGATGGGGCCAATATATGGGTAGCAATGAATGGCGGCTTCAACACGGTGGCGAAGATCAACATTGCTAATAATTCAGTTATTGCCACTATTGCTGTAGGTAGCAACCCGGGCGGAGTTGTATTTGACGGCACGAATATCTGGGTCACGAATAATGGCGGCAGTTCTGTTACGAAGATTGATCCGACGACCAACACGGTGTTGGCGACAATCTCAGTGCCAGGTGGTCCGTGGGGTATCGCCGCTGATGGCTCAAATATCTGGATCGCTAAGTTCTCGACGGATGAGGTAGCAAAACTTCGGCAGTAGGCATTAGAGCCATACAGAGCGACTCAGGTGCTTCGGTCTTAAACCCACCAAGTTTCACGCTTGCGATGCTCGGCTCGTATCTCATCCTCCGCGAATAGCGAGGGGAGCAGGGCCTCATCGTGGCGGCGCTTAACGCGATATCTGATGGAGTCGCCATCAACTACCTCGGTAATCTCGAATCCGCGCGACCATTCACGTTGGAATCGTGATCGCACCTCGACTCGATCTCCCTGCTGCACACGTTGAGCGTACGCCTAAATATCCTCCGCATCACGCGCACTCGGCGTTGTTTGGCTACGGTCATGTGCGTGGCGCCTCGAGTAACCCCAACATTGGATGTTGAGCAAGCCTGCTGGGACTCCGGTGAGTTGATTGTCTGTGGCCTAGATGAGGTCGGGCGTGGCGCATGGGCGGGGCCAGCAACCATGGCCGCAGTGGTTCCAGGGCGCACCTTCATAGAGGGAGTTCGAGACTCGAAGCAACTCAGCCCGGCTGCGAGGATCCGCGCCCTTGAGTCTGTAAAGGGGTGGGCGGTCGCAATCGGCATTGGGCACGCATCACCTCAGGAGTGCGACGAGCTCGGGATGACGGCTGCTCTGCGTGTAGCGGGGCTTCGTGCCCTCGCAGAGGTAGAGGCACAAGGATTTATCCCTGATCGCATTCTCTTAGACGGCTCTCATGATTTCCTGCGTCTTGGATCGAGAGTCACCACCATCGTGAAAGGCGACACGACCTCGCTATCTATAGCGGCTGCATCTGTTGTGGCCAAGGTAACTCGCGATGCAATTATGACCGCCGAGGCTGAGAACTTCCCGCCCTATGGGTTTGAGGGCAACAAGGGTTACGCGGCTCCAGTTCACCAGATGGCTCTGGCCGGTTATGGGCCAACGACAATCCATCGGCGTTCGTGGTCATTTATGAATGACATTCCATGGCGCGATCTGCTACCGCCCCCGGGCCGCCTGCTCTGAGAGGAACTCTCTGGGGCGCGCGAGCTGGGACGCGCCCCTAGAGCCCTGCAAGCCGTAAAGCAGTGTCACCACGGTCTAGGCTGCCCTCCATGGGTCAACCAATTACCGTCTCAATTCGCAAGGGGAATGACCCCGAGGTGCGGATTCTTGAGACCAATCGTTCACTAACCGGAATGGCTATCGAGCGTTATGCCTCTGTCGAGGCTGCTCGCACTCGAGGCCGCCGCCCACCGGATGTTCTCGCTGAGCGCATCCTGGAGGCTGGAGCCAAGCATGTAACGGTCTACGGCAATGTCGTGACGGTTCGTGCTACCGACTGGTCATCACTCGAGGAGCGCGCTGAGTACCTAGTGACCCATCTCTTCGAGTACTACGGCGAGGATGCAGGATGGTCGCCGAGTGCGCTTGGTGTTGAGGCAGCAACCCCGGCCGAGGTTGCTGCCACTTAACACCATTTACTCCTAGAGACCAGCTACTCCTAGAGACCGATAACGGTTACTGGGATGTTCGAGTTGGTTGTGGTTCCATCCCCAAGCTCGCCAGATCCGTTGGATCCCCAACAAACAACGCTCTGGTCCTCAAGGAGCGAGCACGAGTGCTGGTCGCGCGCTGCAACTGTTATGCCCGTTGCTATGCCGGAGACCGCAACCGGAATGTTTGAGCCGGTATTGCTTGCATTACCGAGTTGACCAACTGTGTTGCGACCCCAGCACTTCACTTCACCATTCACAAGAACGGCGCAGGTGTGCCTCCATGCCGTAGCCACGTCGGTAGCAGCCGAGATTCCCGATACTGCTACCGGAGTGTTTGAGTTGCTGTTGCTTGCGTTACCGAGTTGACCCTCTGAGTTATTTCCCCAGCATTTAATAGCCCCAGTCTCAAGTACCGCGCATGAGTGGCTCTCGCCGGCATCGACGGAGCTTGCATCGGTGATCCCTGTGACCGAGACCGGGGTCAGCGACTGGGTATTAGATGCATTGCCGAGTTGGCCAGCGGAGTTGGCCCCCCAGCACTTAACACTGCCGTTAGCGAGTGAAGCACAGGTGTGGTCGTCGCCCACTCCAACTGAGGTTGCGGTAGTGATGCCAGTTACAGATACTGGAGTGGCTGACGATGTTGTGTTTCCGGTGCCCAACTGCCCGGTTGCATTCTTTCCCCAGCACTTAATGCCCGCGTCGGCGAGGAGCGCGCAGGTGACGCTACCGCCGGTGTCGATTGCTATCGCAGTTGAGATGCCGCTGACCGCCACCGGAGTATTTGAGTCGTCACCAGTTCCATCACCGAGTTGACCATCTCCGTTGTATCCCCAGCACTCCACGGTGCCATCTTCGAGGAGAGCGCAGGTATGAAGGTCTCCTGCCGCGATTGCAACCGCGGTCGATATGTTGCTTACCGAGACCGGTGTCAGCGAACTTACATTTGTTCCATCACCAACCTGGCCATAAGTGTTGTCCCCCCAGCAGGTGACGCTGCCTGTGGCTAGTGCAGCACATGTGTGAGATGCCCCTGCTGCAACTGCGATCGGTAATGGCAGCGGAATACCAAAAACGGTGACTGGGACATTCGAGTTGGTATTGGTGGCGTCGCCGAGCTCACCGTACCCGTTGTATCCCCAGCATTTGATCTTCGCGTTAGCGAGTAGCGCACACGAAGAGAGGTCGCCTGCTGCTATGGAGGTTGCGGTTGTGATGACTGAGACTGTGACGGGAATATTCGAGTTGGTATTTGTTGCGTTGCCGAGTTGGCCATAGAAGTTAAATCCCCAGCATTGAACGGTCTGGTTAGCGAGTAGCGCACACGTATGGCGGCCACCTGCTGCTACGGAGGTTGCGGTTGTAATGCCTGAGACCGTGACGGGAATATTCGAGTCGGTATTTGTTGCGTTACCGAGCCGACCATTTGCGTTGTATCCCCAGCATTGGACGGTCTGGTTAGCGAGTAGCGCACACGCATGGCTGCCACCGGCTGTGATAGCGGTTGCGGCTGTGATGCCTGAGACTGGGACGGGAATATTCGAGTTGGTATTTGTTGCGTTACCGAGCTGTCCGTAGAAGTTGTATCCCCAGCATTTGATCGTCGCGTCATCGAGTAGGGCGCACGTATAGTTTGCCCCCGCTGCTATGGAGGTTGCGGTTGTGATGCCCGAGACTGTGACGGGGATATTTGAGGTGGTATTTGTTGCGTTGCCGAGCTGTCCGTATTGGTTGTATCCCCAGCATTGGACTGTCTGGTCAGCGAGCAGCGCACACGTATGGCTACCACCTGCTGCGATTGCTGTAGCGGTTGTGATGCCTGAGACTGGGACGGGGATATTGGAGTCGATGTTGGTGTCGTCGCCAAGCTGTCCAAGCGCGTTGAATCCCCAGCACTCGACCGTCGCGTCATCGAGTAGCGCACAGGTGTGGTATTCCCCGGCTGTTATGGAGATAGCGGTTGTGATGCCCGAGACTGTGACGGGGATATTCGAGCTGATATTGGTGGCGTCACCAAGCTGTCCGGTTTCGTTGTTGCCCCAGCATTGGACTGTCTGGTCAGGGAGTACCGCACAGGTATGGTTCAAACCTGCTGCGAGGGTGGTGTCGGTCGCTGTCGGAAGAGCACTTGGGCCTTCGTAGTAGCCGACGACATCAACAATTACGTTCGGGCAACCACCACTCGCGAAGAGTGTGATCGCTCCACCATCACCGACTTTTACAACAGTTCCGTTGGGTACTACCTGGCCGGCAACATAGTTAAGTGTTGAGGCTGTCGGGCGTGTCGCTCCTGTTGGGAAAGCAGTCAAATATCCTGGTATGGATGGCGATACAACTGTGATGTTTAACGCGACAGCGTTCGCACCATCAGGCACGGTTGTTGTGCCGCCTGTAACTGTGAGATTACGAGGAGCGCTAACACAGGGGCCTTCGCCAACGTTGCGAGTATCTACAAGACGCTTCGGGGTGAGACCTACAAAGCCGCCCTCTAATACTGGAGAGCCGCCTTCGTAGTAACCAACAACATCAACGATTACGTTCGGGCATCCACCACTCGAGAAGAGTGTGATCTGGCCCGCGTCGCCGACTTTTACGGTGACGTTGTTTGGTACTACCTGACCTGTCGAGTAGTTCACGTTTGAGGCTGTGGGGCGATCTGCGCCTGTCGGGTAGACAGTCACATAACCAGGGAGTGTTGGTGAGACAACTGTTACGTTCAACGCGACAGCACTCGCGCCAACAGGCACGGTTGTAGTGCCGCCAGTAACAGTGAGGTCACGAGTTGTCAAAAGGCATGGGCCTTCATAGAAGTTACGAGTATCAATAAGACGCTTCGGTGTGACACCAACAAAACCGCCCGGCTCTACGGGAGTAGTGCCGTCGAAGTATCCAAGAACATCAACAATTACGTTAGGGCAACCACCGCTAGCAAAGAGTGTGATCTGGCCCGCGTCGCCAACTTTTACAAACACACCGTTAGGAACTACCTGGCCGGCGACATAGTTAACGTTTGAGGCTGTAGGGCGATCTGCACCTGTGGGTAGACGGTCACATAACCTGCGACGCTTGGTGAGACAACAGTTACGTTCAACGCGACAGCACTCGCACCATCAGGCACGGTGGTTGTGCCACCAGTAACAGTGAGATTGCGAGCTCCGGTCAAGCAGGGAGTCTCGCCAACGTTGCGAGTATCGAGAAGACGGTTAGGTGTGACACCAACAAAACCGCCAGCTGAGACCGTCGCCGATGCCGGCACCGCAGTAGCCACTACACCGGCAACACCTGCGAGACCTGCTGCCGAGAGGGTCAGGGCCACAATCGGGGCTGTCAGACGCGAGAAGAGCGAATGGCCGTGACGAGGAGTCGAGAATACGGTGTTGCTAGACATGAGCTCTCCAGAAGAGTTGGCGGATAGTTAGTTAGAAGGAAGATCGCCATAAACGTCTAGGAGGCTGAGGTCTTGAGGCCCAGAGTATTTGATATCAGCGATTGTCGGTGGGGACGTGCGAAGGGTAGCGTCGGTGCCCGGTTTTGGCGAAATAGTACGAACTCCTTGCAAATGCGAACATATGTTCGATACCCTAGGGCGGTGGAGTCTCTACGCGACCTATCTATTACAGACCTATCTATTACAGACCTATCTATTACCCCTATTTCAGAGTCCCCTCTGCCGCCTAAGCGCGATGCATTAAGACTGTCGCAGGTCGTCGAGGTGGCTAGAGGGTCTGGCTCTCTTCTCTCCTCAAAGGATCGAAGCATCGAGGTGAGCGGTCCTCTGCGTGCTCTCGTTCCACGCCTGCAGCGCGGCATCGTTGCAGTAGTAGATGGTGAGCCTGGCCATGGCTCTACAACTCTTGCACTGCAATTTGGCGCTGCAGTTAGCGCTCTTGGTGAGTGGATAAGCATCCTCGATCCAGAGGGTTCCTTATCGGGGCTTGCACTATTAGAAGCGGGGATTGTCACCGAGCGATGCGCTGTAGTGCGTCGGGTACCAACAGATCGCTGGGCACTGGTTGTCGCTTCGTTACTTGACGGGGTATCGCTGGTCATCGCCGATGCGCCACCCCGACTACGCGCTGCCGACGCGCGTCGACTCATAGCGCGTGCGCGCGAACGTGCGGCTCTGCTTGTAATCACCGGGCCATGGCCAGCGGAGGCAGCCTTACGTATGCGTGCCGAGGGCGGGGAGTGGGTAGGGCTTGGCGATGGGAGTGGATCTCTAGAGAGGCGAGATGTACGAGCTCGCTTAGAGACGCGTCGAGGTATCGAGCACGCGGAGATCTCGTCAATAGCGCACGCTGGCTGACGGTGGTTACTTGATTATGACTAACTGATTATGGCGACTCGAATGCTCTCGATCTGGTGCCTTGATTGGCCCATTGTTGCGGCGCGAGCGCAAGAGCCTTCTCTAGAAGGGGTTCCTGTGGCTGTCCTCGTACGATCTCGGGTGCTCGCTGCATCTACAGAGGCGCGAAATGTTGGTGTGATATCTGGTCTACGCCGCCGTGAGGCAGAGGCGCGTTGCCCTGGTATCGAGATAAGGGAGGCTGACCCTTCGTCTGAGGCTCGGGCATTCGAGGTAGTAGCGCGCTGCATCGAGACGCTTACTCCTCGAATAGAGATTGAGCGCCCTGGCATTCTCTCTTTTCCAACGCGCGGCCCGTCGCGTTACTTCGGTGGCGATGAGTCTCTAGTAGCTGCAGTCCTATCTGCGTTAAAGACTGCGGGGGTAGAGGAGGCAAGAGTAGGTATCGCTGATGGAGTCTTCGCCGCTCGCCTTGCAGCGCGCTCGAGCATTGTTGTGCCGAGGAACGCAACCCCTGAGTTTCTTGCCCCTTGGTCTGTAGTGCATCTTGGGGAGCCTGATCTCTCTGGAGTGCTGATGCGTTTAGGGATCCGCACACTTGGTGACTTTGGGGCCTTACCGGTTGGTTCAGTAGTGGCTCGCTTTGGTGCGCAGGGATTAGAGGCGCATCGTCTTGCAATCGGCGAGGAGCGTTACCCACCTGCACTCTCAACCCCGCCACCTGATCTTGTTGAGTCATGCGTTATAGACCCGCCATCCAATCGTGTCGATGAAGCAGCATTTATAGGTAAAACTCTTGCAGATCGATTACTTGAGCGCCTAGCTGCTCTTGGTCTTGCATGTACGCGTGTTGTGATCGCATGTGAGACCGAGCATGGTGAGTCGCTAGAGCGTTGCTGGCGGCATGAGGGAGCACTTACCCCCGCAACACTTGCAACGCGAGTTAGGTGGCAGCTTGATGGCTGGCTTACCGAGTCCGGTGGGCTATCAGGGGGACTGACGCTCCTAAGGCTTATCCCCGACGAAGTGATTCCCGCTGGTGGGAGTCAACTTGGATTCTGGGGTGGAGATCAAGCAGGCGCAGATCGGGCATCGCGCGTCTTTGCTCGCGTCCAGGGGATACTCGGCCCCGATTCTGTAGTGACGGCGGTTGAGCAGGGTGGACGCACACCGATAGAACGCGTGCGATGGGTTGCATGGGGAGAGCCGCGTGTTGTTGATTTCAGAGGAGAGGGAGGCAAGCACCGAGGTACGGGTATGAGGGGTGCAGGTGCGAGTGATGTGTATATCAACGCGGAGGCTTGGCCTGGAGCAGTACCTGGCCCTGCACCAGCGCGTGTCTTTGATCCTCCATA
>CAFBOR010000038.1_pt1 | contig 8192 bp, 7 predicted proteins | sample 7269501 | NCBI WGS metagenome assembly CAFBOR01 (sample SAMEA6814120, study PRJEB35770) | freshwater metagenome | biome: Freshwater; feature: Freshwater reservoir; material: water | place: Czech Republic | collected 2017-07-26 | depth 30m m
GAGCGTTCATGCGATAAGTGCTGCTCAAGAGGCGAAAAATAGATTCAGGATGATCGCTTGTGAAGGGAAGGCGTGACTCCTCTGGATACTGCCCAGTTAAGAGCGCCGGGATAGCCCATTGGGTTATGGGAGCAACCGTAGACATGTTTCTATAGAAAGTTGAGGACTGCTCAAGAGCCGCAAAATTGGGGAATAGTTCTTTATCCACATGCCCTGTCGAATCTAATAGTGATCCAATCGGGAGTTCGTCGAGGGCTATCAGTGCTATTCGATGTGGAGAGCTAACAGCGATTTTCGTATCATCAAATGAAACTTGTTTCGTTACAGCGTATGCGTTGGAGAAAAATATGAACCAGATTGCAAGAAGCGCTGGAGCAAATGCGAGGGCAGCGATGAATGATGCAAAGGTCTGAGATCTAAGTCGTAGAAGCGCTGCTGCTAAGCCAGAGGCCACGCCTGCAACTATCAGTACTGTGGGGCTAGGACTCAGAGCGTGCTTCATAAACTGGAGTGCGTAAATGCCTAGTGCAACCCCAATAAAAAATGCATGAATGTATCTGCGAATTTTTGGGAGGAGCAATCCCGCCCAAGCCTCTATCCCCCAAGCGAGTAACGGAAGTACGAATACTGCTAGAAGCGCGATAGCGAGGACATCGAGGCGGGTTGCCTTGTAGACGGAGAAGACGGAGGAGTTTTTCGATAGGAGATTGAGGATCGGAATTGAGAATGCAATCCCTGATACCGCAAAAAGCTCGGTAAACGAGCGCAACTCGCGCCTAACTACCTTCGTAAACCGCGAAGTCGATTGAGGGCCAGGGTTGCTCTCGGTGTGGTCGGTCATGCATGGCCCCCTCAAGCAGCCCCGTCAAGCGCAGTAGCAGATCAAATTTCGGTCTGCAGGATCCTACCGGCCCTGCCTACTGCTCAGAACGCGCCGATTGCCTGCCAGCGATGCTCGAGTGCCACCCCTTTATGGGCCTAAGGCCTGATTAGATTGAGACGACCGTGCGAATTCCTCGGCCACCGACTAGATCGTCGAAGGCAGAGTCAATCTCGGCGAGATCAACCTGCCTCGTGATCATGCCTTCGAGGTCTAGGTGTCCGCGTCTCCATAGTTCGACAAGGCGTGGGATCTCCCGGCGCGAGTTAACGCTGCCTAACAGGCACCCAAGGAGCTTCTTGCCGGTCGTGGAGAAGAGCACTGCCGGATCGATGACGATCTTCTCATCCAGACCAGGTGCTCCGACGCAGATAGTTGATCCACCTGCACGGCAGGCATCTAGTAGCGGGCCAATAAGTGCAGCCTTGCCTGCAGCCTCGAACGCATAATCGACACCAACGCCAGTGAGCGAGTGCGAAGCCACTACAACGTTATCGGAGGTTGGGTCGATTACATCCGTGGCTCCAAAACGTAGTGCCGCTGCGCGTCGCTCGGGTAGAGGATCGGAGGCGATGATGCGTGTTGCTCCGGCAATGCGCGCACCCTGCACTACCGCTAAGCCGATACCTCCAAGGCCGGCAACCAGAACCGTCGCGCCTGCCTCGACGTTTGCAGTGTTTAGTACAGCTCCGACTCCGGTCTGCATCGCGCAGCCAATTACGCAGACGACATCTAATGGCGTGTCGTCGGGGACCTTGACTGCTCCGGACTCTTGTGTGACAACAAACTCTGCGAATGCGGCGACGCCGAGACCGCGGTAAACAGTTGCTCCATTGCGAGAGAGGCGAGTTGTGCCATCAGGGAAAGCGGATAGAGCGATAGCGCTGGTATTAGCGCAGAGGCTGTGCTCATCGCGCACGCACCAATAACAAGTGCCACACGTTGGAGTAGGGGTAAGAACCACTTTGTCTCCTGGCGCAAGTGAAGTGACGCCAGGGCCAACCATCTCCACTACTCCCGCTGCCTCATGCCCAAGAATCACTGGGGTGCCTACTGGGAATGAGCCATTTACGATGCTCAGGTCTGAGTGGCATACACCACAGTGTGAGACCCGTACTTTTACTTCTCCGTAACGAGGATTCTCAATCTCAATGTCGTTAGTAATGGTGAAGGGTTGTCCGGCGGACTCAAAGACTGCGGCGCGCATTGTGCTCCTAAGCGAAGTTGGTATCAAGTAACGGATGGGAAAGGATCTCTATCTGTATACCGTCAGGGTCGCGCATGTATATAGAGTTCTTGACGCCAAGGTCTGGCCCTCGGTACTCAATGCCAGCAGCCTCAACGCGCAGCTTTGCTGCTTCAAAGTTCTCAGGCGTCATCGATATTGCAAGATGCTGCAGGCCTCCATGAGCCTCAACAATCTCCCCGAGTCCAAGCCCTGGAAAATCAAAGAATGCGAGCAAATTACCCTCGCCAATATCGAAGAAGAAGTGCATCGAACCTACATAATCACGGTTCTCAAATATCTCTACCAGCGGAAAACCAAGCACGCCTTGGTAGAAGGCAATTGTTGCATCTGGGTCAGAGCAGATCATCGCGATGTGGTGAACGCCTCGAGCCGATGAAGCAGGCCGCTCACTTGCCGGGATCAAATGCCTATGAAGCGCATTTTTGCGCTCCTCAAAATCATTTATCTCGATCATGTCGTCTGCTCCTTGTCTGCGCCTGTCTCGCCAGTGTCGACGCGCCGGTCTTTGCCAAGGTTACTAACCAGAATCGCGAGAACCGTCACAAGGTAGAGCTGACCAATCATTGCCTCGGCAATTGCAGTGGTGCGTCCGATGCGTGTGACCGCTGCGATATCTCCATAGCCGGTAGTGGTGAGAGTTGTGAAAGAAAAATATAGAAGGTCTGGCCCGTAGGGGCGGCTTGTCCCGGAGAAGAAGACCCCCTTGTCGATCGTTGACTCAATCCCAAGGATGTATGCGAAGAGGAGCCCGAGGATCAAATAGATGCATACCGCGGCAGCGACAGTCTGGAGGTTAATGATCGGGTGTCGAAGCACTGCTCGAATAATTGCAATTGGAGAGACGATGACGATCATCAGCCCAAGAATGGATGTTGTAAGAAGACCAGCTTCACCGGAGGTTGCCGCACCCAATATTGCGAGTATTAGAGCGATCGGAATCAAGACCAGAGCGGCGCGTCGAAACTTTGGGGTCTCTCCGCTGATGGTGAGGGCTGCGATCAATGCCGCTCCCTCTAGCGAGATCGCTACTACTCGCGACCAGCCGGTATAAGGGGCGGCCGAGTGCCAAAGAACTGCTAGTGCAAGCAGTGCAAGCACCGTACCCATGCCCGGCCACTTCTCTTTGTTGCGGGAGCCAAATTGTTGCATGGGGCATAGGTTACGCAGACGCGACCAAGGGGCGCCGCAGCGCCCCTTGGATTAGCGAGTTAATTACGGTCGCGCTGTTGGTTAGCCAGCAGCGGGGAGGATGATGGACTGGAGCTCGGTATACGCATCGAGGCCCTCTGGTCCAAGCTCACGCCCAAGCCCAGAGTTCTTGAAGCCACCAAACGGGGCATTGAAGTCCAGAATCGCCATCGTGTTGATAGCCATGACCCCGGTGCGCACTTGAGCTGCAACCTCTGCGCCGTGCTCAAAATCTGAGGTCCAGACAGAGCCGCATAGTCCGTAATCTGAGTCGTTGGCAATAGCCAAGGCCTCAGCCTCTGTGTCGTACGGAATAGCGGTTAGCACTGGTCCGAAGATCTCCTCACGAGCAATCTTCATTTGATTGTTGGCATCAGCGAAGAGGGTAGGAGATACATACCAGCCCTTCTCGAGATCGGCTGGGCGCCCTCCACCAGTAACGACACGCGCACCCTCAGACTTGCCTGACTCGATGTACCCAAGTACTCGAGTGCGTTGGCGCTCCGCTACTAGCGGTCCGATCTGGCTCGACTCCTCGTTGGGGTCACCGACGACCATCTTTGACATGGCGTCCCCCATAGCCTCGACAACCTCGGAGTAACGACCGCGCGGAATGAGAATTCTTGTCTGAGCCCCACAGGCCTGACCATTGTTCATAAGGCCGGACATGAGGAGCTGATCAAGGAGAGCGTCATCGAGGTTGACATCGTCTAGGACAATGGCAGCCGACTTACCCCCAAGCTCCAGAGTGCAGCGTTTGATCTGCTCGCCACAGATTGATGCGATGCGGCGACCAACGGGCGTGCTGCCGGTGAAGGAGACCTTGTCGATCTGAGGGTGACTAACGAGGTACTCACTTACCTCGCGCCCTGCGGCGACGATATTAATTACTCCCTCAGGGATGCCCGCCTCCATGATCGCATCTGCAAGCAAGTAAGCGTCAAGAGATGTCTCCGGTGACGGCTTTAAGACGATTGTTGAGCCGGAAGCAAGCGCTGGGCCTAGTTTCATTGCCGTGATGTAGAGCGGGACATTCCAAGGGATGATCCCGGCAACTACCCCGACCGGTGCGCGGCGAACGCGGACATCGCCACCAAGTGCGCCAGCCCGACGGTTCTCAAACTCATAGGTGCGCGCGATTCCGGCATAGGTGTCGAGCACCATCGTTGAGGCGAATACCTGACCCATGATCGAGAACGACATTACGGAGCCATTCTCGTTTGTAATTACGTCTGCAATCTCCATTGCGCGTGCCTGTAGTGATGCGGAGAGTCGCGCGATTGCATCTGCTCGTTCATCGGGCGTCATGCTCGGCCACGGGCCGTTATCGAAAGCGTTGCGTGCTGCAGCTACCGCGCGGTCCATGTCAGCGTTACTTGCATCTGGAGCGGTTCCGTAGACCTCTTCGGTGACCGGAGAGATGACCTCAATGCGGCCCTGCCCCTCGGGGGCAACCATCTCGCCGCCAATGAAAAGTTTATTGAAGTCGGTCATGGGTCTCCTCGTAGGTGTAATGACGTAGATGTAATGACGTAGGTATAATGACGCGTTCTGCGTGGGCCTAAACGGTACTCCGCAGCGCAGGCCGTCTGCGGGCTCGGGCGGCGTCTAGCGGTGAGTAGTTTGGCGAGTAGGCGCGTGAGATTAGAAGTGAGCGAAACTCCGCAGCGGGGCGTGGGTGATCTCCGGTAGCACTAAGCGGGCAAAGTGCTCGGCCTCTTCTATGTGAGGGTAGCCAGAGAGGATGAACGCCTCAATGCCGAGGGACTGATATGCCCTTAGCTTGTTGATTACCTGCTCGGGGCTTCCAACAATTGCTGCGCCGCAACCGGAGCGGGCGCGCCCCACCCCTGTCCAGAGAGCGTCCTCAACGAAACCATCATCGCTAGACGACTCCCTTAACTCTGCTTGGCGCCGTACCCCCTCTGACGAATGGTCAAGGGATCGTTCTCGAATGCGCTTGCCCTCGGCTGGGTCTAAGGCCTCGACGAGATGGGCGGCCGCCGCATGGGCCTCTCGCTCAGTCTCCCGGACTATGACGTGAGCGCGGTAACCAAAGCGCAGGGCGCGCCCATATCCGGAAGCACGTTGACGCATGTCGTTGATGATCGAAGCAACCTCAGGCATGAGGTCTGGCCACATTAGATATACGTCTGCCTCCTGCGCAGCGACATCTCTCGCATGGTTCGAGAGGCCTCCAAAATATAGAGGAGGGCAGGAACCGTCGAGGGTTTGCGCGCGTGGTGGGGCTACTTCAAGGTTGATGAACTCGCCGTGGAATGTGACTTGTTCGCCATTTAGAAGCGCGCGTAATACCTGCATAGTCTCGAGCGTTCTGCGATAACGAGCAGCGCTCTCCAGGGTCTCGCCGGGCATGTCGCTAGAGATGATGTTGATGGTTAGTCGTCCGTCCAGCATCTGGTCGAGGGTCGCGAGTTGGCGTGCCAGTTGAGGTGCCCACATCTCGCCGCACCGCACAGCAACGAGCATCTGCATGCGCTCGAGTAATGGGGCTAGTCCTCCAGCAAAGGCAATGGTGTCGATGCCGAGGTCGTAGCCAGAGGGGAGGAGAATATTGTCGAAACCTGAGCGCTCAGCGGTTAGCGCTATATCCCTGCAGTGCTCCCAGGATGATCGGAGGCTCTGGTCTGTGAGCCCAAGCTGCGCATAGTCGTCGTCGCAGAGTGCAGAGAACCAAGAGATTTCTACCTGGGTCGGCTCGGCGGGATTGAAGGGAGAGGTTGCAGTCACAGGAGTCTCTATAAGGGGAGTCGGGTTAGTGGTCATCGCAGGCCATAACCTACGCGTTTATGAGGGGCTTGGTGTGAGGGGTTTGGTGTGAGGGTCTTGGTATGGAGGGGTTTGATGTGAGGGGTTTGGTATGGAGAACGTAATCAGGTATGGAATCATCGGCGCTGGGATGATGGGGATTGAGCACCTGCGCAACCTCCAAGCGATTGAGGGGGTTGTGGTAACGGCAATTGCTGATCCGAGTGAAGCCTCTAGGGACGCGGCGAGACGGCAGGGCGCCGACGGCGGAGCACCTATTGAGTGTTTTGAGAGCCACGTTGCTCTCCTCGAGTCAGGGTTGTGCGACGTAATTGTTATCTCTACGCCGAACATGACGCATGCCGAGATTCTTGATGACGTCTTGGCAACTTCAATGCCGGTGCTAGTAGAGAAACCGCTCTGTACGACGTTGGCTGATTCACGAAGAATTGTAAGTGCTGCTAACGGGCGTGACGCCATAGTTTGGGTCGGGCTTGAGTACCGCTATATGCCTCCGATCGCTCAACTTATTCGCGAGGTTCACTCCGGGTCAGTTGGGCGCGTACGGATGGTCGCAATGAGGGAGCATCGGTTTCCGTTCCTGACCAAAGTCAACGACTGGAATCGTTTCAATGAGAACTCCGGCGGGACGCTTGTGGAGAAGTGCTGCCATTTCTTTGATTTGATGAATTGCATAACTCGATCCAATCCGGTGAGTGTCTACGCATCGGGGGCTCAGGATGTCAATCATCTTGATGAGCGCTATGGCGGGAGGGTTCCAGACATTCTCGATAACGCGCTTGTGATTGTGAACTACGACGACGGTTCTAGGGCATCGCTTGATCTATGCATGTTCGCGGAGGGCAGCTCCAACCAGGAGGAGATCTCTGTGGTGGGAGATTTAGGGAAAGCGGAGGCATTTCTCCCTAGCGGAGAGTTTCGCCTAGGTACCAGACGCGGCGGGCGTAACTCTGTTGAGTCGGTGATAGTGAGGGACAAACGAGTGGGGTATGAGGGGTTTCATCATGGTTCTAGTTATCTAGAACACATGGATTTTCTCGCAGCTCTGCGTAGTGGAGTTGCTCCAGGTATAACTGTCGAGAGTGGCATGCTCGCCGTAGCGATGGGGATAGCTGCACAGAGATCTATTGAGCAGGGGAGAGTGGTCGAGATGGATGAGGTGCTCTCCGACCCAGGCGCATAGTCGCGACTCGCCACGAACGTCATTAGAGTCTGTGTATCGCAGTATCTCGATAAGTTACGTAGTTCAATTACGAATCTCGCACTACAAATTCCGCAATCGCATGTTCGCAACAGGGGAGCCAAGATGGGCATAACTGAGAACCGCCAACTGGTAGAAGCATTTTGGGCAACTCTCTATGAGAGAGATTTCGATGGAGTCGGGGAGTTTTTCTCAAGCGATGCGCATTACCGCGATGTGCCAGCACCTGAGGAGGGCGCGTTTGGCCCTGAGGAGATCAAGGCCCGTCTTCGACTCGGTATCGAGCCGCTCTCTGTATACGCTCATCACCCGCGCACAATGATCGCCGAGGGCGATGTTGTGATCACCGAGCATGGAGAAGAGTGGCATTGGCATACGGGGGAAGAGGTAATCCTCCCGTTCGTCTCTGTGCACGAGGTACGCGATGGAAAAATTGTGCGCTGGTGGGATTACTGGGACATGAGCACCCTCATGAACGCCGCCCCGCAGTGGTGGGTCGAGCACATCATGGAGGGTTACAAGTAAGAAGGTTCTTAGTGCGAGACCGCCCAATAAAGATGGTGGGTCGAGCACACCATGGAGGGTTACAAGTAAGAACGTTCTTAGTGTGAGACCGCCCAGTAGTGATGGTGGGTCGAGCACATCATGGAGGGTTACAAGTAAGAAGTTTCTTAGTGCGAGACCGCCCAATAAAGATGGTGGGTCGAGCACATCATGGAGGGTTACAAGTAACTCAGAGTCTCAGGTCCAGTGCGAGACCGCCTAATAATGGTGGTGGGTCGAGCACATCATGGAGGGTTACAAGTAGGGCCTTTGCCCCATTTATCAGGCATTTAGCCCCGCTCTTCGGGATGTGAAATATTTCCCCTTGTCCTGAGCCCCTA
>CAFBOR010000039.1_pt1 | contig 8157 bp, 4 predicted proteins | sample 7269501 | NCBI WGS metagenome assembly CAFBOR01 (sample SAMEA6814120, study PRJEB35770) | freshwater metagenome | biome: Freshwater; feature: Freshwater reservoir; material: water | place: Czech Republic | collected 2017-07-26 | depth 30m m
CGCGCTCAGCCGTAGTCGCGTTTCTACTTACCTGCATCCTCGTAGGAGAACTGATTGTCGCTAGCAGAGCAATCGGAGACCGCATTGGGCGCACCGGCGACGCCGACGCAGATGTTGCGCGAATCACGGGACTCCCAGTACTTGGGCGCATACCTAAAGGTGAAGGCTTTGAGACCGTTGAGGCATTCAGGGTCCTTCGCACCAACCTCATGGTCTTAGAGGCCGCAGGCAGGCCGCGCACGGTAGCGGTAGTGAGCAACACGCAAGATGCAGGGAAGTCCTTTATATCCATCAACCTTGCGCAGTCAGCATCTGCGCTTGACGACAAGGTCGTACTAATCGACGCGGACCTTCGCCGCCCGACAATCCACGAACGACTCAACGTGCCTCGCACCCCTGGACTCACGTCGGTATTGCTCGGTAGCGACCTCTCAGAGGCGCTGCGCAAGGTAGCTGAGAGCCCGTTCCTTAGGGTCCTCTCAAGCGGACCCCCCGTTGAGGACCCCTCCGCTATTCTCGGTGCGCGTGCATTTCGCGTGGTGCTCGACACGCTTCGCGCCGTGCGCCTTGTAGTGGTCGACACTCCACCTTCAGGGCTCTTCTCCGATGCGCTAGCAGTCGCGTCTCAGTGCGACGCCACGATTTTCGTGCTTGACCTTAAGAACAGCAAGCAGCAGCAAGTCCGTCAGGCATTAGAGGAGCTTCAGAGAGCCGGCGCAAACGTTGTTGGGGTCGTAGTGAACCGCACCGAGGTTGTTAACCGATCCGCTTACTACGAGGCATAGATCGAGCCACAAGAGTTGCGCTGCGACTGCGAGATAGCACTCGTTAATAGCACTCGTTGATAGCACTTGCTCTCAGTAAGAGCAGCCTCTAACTTCGCCCTGGGTCTAGCTGTGATGGATCAATCTCAGTGGGTTGATCTGCCATGTGGGCCTCACGCGCTAATGCTCTGAGGCCTCCGGGCCCATCGATCTGCAAGAAATGAAGCACTAAGAAGAAGCCAAGCCCGGCAATCGATACTGCTAACCACCACGGCATAAATCTCTCGCTGGCGAACCAGATCCCGATCATTACGAGCGCTGCAAAGACTGTCTTTGCCGTAGCCATAATCGGGAGCGGCCGGACCCCATTCACGCGCAGAGCGCCGATACCCAATGCGATGCACACAACTATCTCCGTCACGATCGTCGCCCAACCGGATCCGTTAAACGAAAAACGCGGAATCAAAACAAGGTTTAAACCCACGTTCATAACTACGCCGATCAGCATGACAAGCGGATAGAGAAGCCTCTTTCCAACAGCAATAAGGATGATCAACCAGAGGAGCGTAAAGAAATGCACCGTCTGCCCTATGACAAGCAGGCGCGCTGCATATGTAGATGAGGAGTATCGAGCCGTGTAGAGGAGCGGTACCAGGTGGTCTGCCACCAAGAAGAAGCCAACCCCTGCCCCCACCGCAGCAACGATTAGCAGCAGATACGCCTGTCGAACAGTCTTGTGGAACGCTCCAAGATTCTCCTTGGCCCAATGCCCAATTAGCAATGCAGATGCCGGAGCAATTACCGCACCGGGCACAGCTCCTAGGAGGTCTGAGAACTTGTAGGCGACGCTGTAGGACCCAACTGCGCGGAAGGTGCCGAGAACCGAGAGCATGACGATATCGATGCGAAAGTAAACGGTATCGAGCGCAGAACCAAGTGCGAGCGGTGCTGCCTCTCGTAGCCAGAGTCCCCACCGGTGAAGATCTACCCTCACGCGTAGGGTTGCAACATTGCGGCTAGCGAAGAGCAACAGCACTACGAATACAAGGCTATTAAGCACGGTTGCAGATGCAAAGGCAATTGGCGACGAGACCCCGCCAAAAACGATCGCAACAGTTAACGCCAGCTGCACGGCCTGCCCAGCAAATAGCGCGATTGCAACGCTTCTCATCCAGAGGCGAGCAGTAAATAGAAGACCGATCCCCCACCCAGCGGAGAGGATCACGAGATTGAGTCCAGCGACGGCGGTCACTACAACCACATTGGAGGGGTAAGACCCAATGGTTACCCATGCCATTGCAATTGCATATGCGAACAGGCCGATAGCCGTGCGGAGCCCGATATAGGCGCCGACTATCTCGCCGACCTTCTCCTCGGCCTCGATAACTTCCGCGAGCACAATTCGCCCTAAGCGAAAGTCAGAGATCAGCCCTACGATCCCCAGCAGCCCTAATACAAAAGAGAGCTGCCCCCACGCGCGCTCGGTGAGGTGCTGGACAATGAGAACTGTTCCGAACCACCCAAGAACAGCTACGCCATATCTGCCTGCAATTGATGAGCTTGCGCCGTTAAGCAAGGTCCGAGCTGCTCGGGGCTGCTTCGCCGGTGTTGATGCTGCGATCTTGCGCTCCCTTAAACTACGTCAGGCTTCAGACTGAATCCTAAATTCCTCGACAGCCTAAGAGCGAGTGGGCGCCTTCGCGCTGATTGATTGCATATACACATACTGTGTGCGGACCGGCATCTGCTGGCACATCGATACTAAATCCATGCTCCTTCCCATACGCAGGGAAGATTGGCGCTAGGTCGGGGCGAGTTAGTCCGGCGATCTCAACCGAGGCCACCCCATCTACATAAACATGAATCGTTAAAGCGGACGCGGTATCAGGGTCAATCGCCCATCCGTCGACGCTGAGTCCAGCGGAGGTGCGCCCAATTGAGTCCAGAGATCCAATCGGCGAGTGGGCAATGTTTACGACTCGACAACCTAGAAGGGTCTGCACCCCAGGCCCACTATTGATTCCCCAAGCACAGATTCGCACTGCGCCCTCCGAGGGCGTCTCAACTACTTGATCGAATCCATGGTTGTCTCCGTATATCGGGAAAACGCTGCCGACATCCTGGCGTCGAGCGTCAGCGTTTGTAGCCGTACCGACAGAGTCAACATAGACATGGACGAAAATGGGGTCGAGACTCTCCGGGTCAATTGCCCATCCGCCAACACGCACCCCACCCGGGACACGAACAACTGTGTCTAGTGCCCCAATTGGAGCCGTGTTGATGAACACATTGCGGCACCCGAGCGCGGTCGTTGCACCTCTCCCAGAGGGGTTTAATGCATACATACAGAAACTGTGGAGGCCTGGCGGGACCGTAAAAGCATCAGAGAAGCCGTGCGCATCTCCGTATGCAGGGAAGATTGAGCCCAAATCCGCACGCTTCTGATCCGAATTCGTTGCTCCAACGAACGTAGTTCCATCCATCCAAATGTGGACTGCAGGAGCTGCAACCGAGTCTCCATCGATGCTCCAACCGGTGACATTAAGTCCACCGACCCCACTTGTGGCAGTCTCGGCAAACCCGAAGGGCGACGAAGTGACCCATACGTCTCTGCACGAAAGCATTGTGTTGGTTCCGTCACCAACACCAAGCGCAAGAGCGCAGACGTTGTGCACTCCGTCAGGAATAGCCACCGTCGTATCAAAACCATGGTTCGAGCCATAAGCAGGGAAGGTCTGACCTAAGGGCAGGCGAGCGTCGTCTGCCGTGACTCTCCCTAAGAGTTGGAAACCCTCCATCCAGATCAACACATCGATTGAACCCGCACGGTCAGGATCGATACTCCAACCCTGCACGCGAATACCTGCCGGCGTCACCGAGAGGCTCTCTACCCATCCGATCGGGTTGCTCCCTGCAATCCTCTCCCCGCCGGTAGGCCCAGGTGTAGTCGTGGTTGTTGTAGGAGGCAGCGTTGTTGTCGTAGTTGTTGTCGTAGTTGTTGTCGTGGTTGTAGGAGGCAGGGTTGTCGTCGTAGTTGTAGTCGTGGTTGTAGGAGGCAGGGTTGTTGTCGTTGTAGTTGTCGGTGTCGGTGTAGAGCCGCCGTTCGCGACTGCTTGGTAGGCCGCGTATGCGGGCTTCTGACTGAAGTCTCTTCTCAGCAGGCCAAAGTTGTCGTCATAGAAGCCTGCATTAGCGCCAGAGTCGCGATGCTGGTGCCAGAACAATGGACCAGTAAAGGCTCCATAAGTTGTGCTCCATCCGCGGTAGTAATCGGTCACGAACTTTGCTTGCTGCGCTTCAGTTACCGAACGCCCCACATCTGTCCCGGTAGGTGCACCGGCCTCAGTACCCCAAATCTTCTTGGCGCTATCTGAGTTGTTGGTCATGATCTGATGTAGCGAAGCAGTCTGCGTAAACGCATTCCAAGACTGACCACCGAGTGGGTTGTATGGATACGAGTACGGGTGGTGCCCAACTGCATCGAAGAATCCGCGAGCTCCACGTGCATATAGCCCTGTGAGGAATGTCGTCGGTGCAATCTCTGTGCCATCAGCAGCATCTGGAGCAGGAGAGAGCCCGCCGGTTACAACGGTCGCGTCAGGGTCAGCAGATTTGATAGCTGGGTAGGCCGCAATTAGCAGCGCACTGTAACGGTCGAGGCTTGGCTTGGGTTGAGCAAATGGACGGTGGTTTGGTTCATTCCAGATCTCCCATGCATCGACACTCCCGCGTAGCGCCGCGTTAGCGGAGCGAGCGCCGTAGCGCTCTGCTGCTGCACGCACAAAGTTGCCGTAGGCATTTACATTGGTAGGTACGCACTTGTTGCTTCCGGCAGGGCAGTCAGCGGGCCGCGCCCACGGAGGCGAGTAACCGAGTTGACCCAATACCTTGAGGCCTCGTGCTTGCGCACCAGCGACAATACGATCCGTGGATCGATCCCATCTCCATGTTGTGGGCGACTCATTTTGAATTGAGTTCCAGTCAAAGTCAACGCGGATCCACGTTGCTCCCGTCGCAGCGATTGCATCCATGTCTCGATTGAAATCAGCTGTGGACTCCCAGAGGATCCCCGACCCACTTGCGATCCCCATTACAGGTGCGAGCGCTGCGGCCGTAGCACTAGGGGCGTTAGATGCCACTAGCCCTGCTGCTGCAACTGCTGTTACGGAGAGGGCAGCAATTATTCGCTGGGCAGTTCTCTTTATCTGGAAGCTCTTTATCTGAAAACCCTGAAGACTGTTAATCACAGAGGACTATTCGGCCTATTCGGCCTAGGCCTTTAGGCGTGGAGAATTAATTGGGAGAAAATTGACCAAGTGGTCTAAGACTCGTCTCCATTCAGTTCGATCCCCCACCCCCTCCGCTCAGGGCGCCACGAAAGCGAAAGGCCCCGCATCGCTGCGGGGCCTAAACACGTTCTATTGAGAATGGCATCTTTGAAGACGCCAGAAGTTGACGCTTCCTTCGTTACTCCCCGCGAGCGCGGATCAAAGCGAAGGGTGTAGCGAGGAAGATGCGAAGATCAGTCAAGAATCCAACTGAATCGCAGTAACTCAAATCAACATCTACACGGTCATGCATAGCCTCTCCGTTGCCGCGCTCGCTGACCTGCCATAGGCCAGTAAGGCCCGGGCGAAGGTCATGGCGAAGGTGCTGCCATGGCTCATACTTCTCCACGACGATTGGGAGCTCTGGGCGTGGGCCGATGATGCTCATGTCGCCGCGCAGCACATTGACGAATTGAGGCAGCTCATCGATAGAGGTAGCACGCAGGAACCTACCGAGACGCGTGTGGCGGGGGTCAGCGGTTGATTTATGCGTCCGGCGCCTATCGCTGCCAACGTCAAGGCGCTCTTGCCTGCGATCGGCCTTCATTGTTCTGAACTTTAAAACGGTGAAAGGAACCCCACCTTTACCGATGCGCTCCTGGCGAAACAGGACGCCCTTTCCAAGGGTTAAACGAAGCGCAATTGAAGTGAAGAGGAGAATTGGCGAGAGAAGTACAAGCATCACCGCTGCGAAGATCCTGTCGCAAGACGGCTTCACAAAACGCATATAGATACCGCTATGCGCAGCTACTTCCTCTACCTGATCAGCAAGAACTAGATGCCGAGGGGAGATCTGTGCAGCGTTGCCAGCGGTATGAATCATGCCGACTGATCGTCTTGAAGATGCCTCTACTTGAGCCATAATTTTCTTCTCTTGTAATTAGCTTCGCTAATGAGAATTAGGCGTTACGGTTGCGACGAGAGAGTCGAACCATCGCTCCACCACCGATTGCAGCTGCTCCACCAAGGGCTAGGAGCCCTACAAGATCGCCACCGGTAACCGGGAGACCATTTGAGTCGACAGCGACTGTCTTAACCCGAGTGACGTCTTCGCCGAGAACATCAGTGGGGATAGTCGTGGTGGTGGGCTCCTCGCATCCATCAATTACTGCAAGGCAAGACGGGTCTGGCGGGTAAGCGGCGTGGGCAGGGATAGCACCTAGGAGGCTTACCGAGATACCGGCGCTCGCTACCAGTGCGGAGAAGCTAATTGCTTTAATTCGATTCATTGTGTTCCTCTCAATTGAGCGCTTTTGGGGGAGGACGGGCGCTAGGGCTCCATAATGCCACGCATAGTGGCTCGCGCGCTAGTGGGAATGTCTCCACAATTTTGGGGAAATACCCCGTGAGACCTCAGCCACATCGGCAACACGACCAACAAATCGGCCCCTTTTAGGCACTAAGTACCACTAATTGTGGCAGGGCATGTGGGCATTACATGATGCGATCCACTCCGCAAACCAAAATTGATCAGAAATAATCAGCTTCAATCGTCCCCGAGGGCACCCCGAACAAATGATCTAAAGCTGCACGCACGGCGACTACGGCTTGATCGATCGCGTTTCTTCATCGCGCCACTCAACACCTTGATAGGCCCAGAGTGTTGCCGGCACGCGAGCTGACGACCGAACTGAAATCTCCCTTGATTTAGCGGGTACTTCGAACGACAGCACAAAATCTCGGGAGGAATTGCGCGTCAGGCGAAACGACCCGGCGATCACGGTCGCGGCACCCTCTGGTCCGCGTGCAACCGGTGCATCTACGGAATCGAGTCGAATGCGCGATGCGTTGCGCGGAACATTGAGTGCGAGGATCCCCGCATACTCCCCTTCTGCATAAGGCTTCCCGGGGAAGGGGCCTGCGGCATAACGCCCTAGGCCCGCAGGGGTTTTATTACCAATAGAAATCGCTACGGTTACTCGCTTCATTCGAGCGGAGCCGCTTGCTGGTGCGCTCACAACACGAACCTTTGCCTTCACATCCAAATAGACGTCAAGCTTGTTCGCACCGACGTTAATCACAGATAGCGATAAGGCATCAGAGGGAACGCGGCCATCGATTCCAGACGCGATCCAAGCGCGCTCCTGCTCCTCGGCGCTAGCCCAAGCCAGCACATGCCTGCCAGCTGCTGCGACCCTGAGCGACTCGACCAAGTCAGGCGCACTCCAACCCTGTGCATCTAGTCGAGCGACAATCGCATTGGCGACGCGTGACAGCCCAGCACGGCGAGCAGCATTCATCTCCTCAGTTCTCTCGGGATGCGCTAGGTCGTAAGTGAGCCCTCTGTATTGATCGATGAGGAGATACTGCGCAATATTCTCAGCAGAGATCTCCTTGCCATCGACATCCACTGGCCCGGAGGCTTTTAGAAGCGACCGCAGAGCAATCGGGTCCAGCACGATTACGCCATCTACGTCTTCACCCGTACTCTGGCGCCACATCGAGACTGCCACTGCAGCGCTATCTGGAAAATTCGCTGTCAGGGACAGGTTCCGAAAGTCGGTTCCTATCTCAGACCATCCCCACTGCTTGGCGAAATCAGCCGGAACTGGGGACCCCTGCGTACTGGGATTGTAAGCAACGCTCGAACGCATCTCATTTAGCGAGAACCTCCCACCATCGAAGGTCAATACCCCAGCAGTTAGCCATGCCCCAGAACCCGAGCGCATCTCCGCGTTACTTGCCGCGAAAACGAGGTAATGCGTTGGGCCTTTCATGATGGTTGCTAGGCCACCTGACGCCACCTGTAGGTCGGATGTGGCTTGGCGGATTCGATCAACCTGTGTAACGAAGCGGGTGCGCGCCTTTGATAGCGGTGAGACGAGAGCGTTACCTGGGCCAAGATCTACGCGGTTTAGATCCGAGCTCGCGCCCTTAGCTATCTCTCCGAGGCTCTCAAGCAGGGCGATACGTTCCGGGCCTCCCGCTGCAGGTACTGCCACTGCTCCCTGCGCTGACTCCGTTACACCTGCACCGATCTCGGTGATCGAAGCGGCAGCGTTGGCTAATGCATGAACCGATTGGAGCTGCCTGCCAATAATCGGAAGCACTTCAAATGGAGCGAG
>CAFBOR010000041.1_pt1 | contig 8042 bp, 6 predicted proteins | sample 7269501 | NCBI WGS metagenome assembly CAFBOR01 (sample SAMEA6814120, study PRJEB35770) | freshwater metagenome | biome: Freshwater; feature: Freshwater reservoir; material: water | place: Czech Republic | collected 2017-07-26 | depth 30m m
GGCTACTTGGGCTTCGCGCACTAGGAGCTTTGCAAACTCAAGGCTCTTCATCTCAGCGTAGGCCTCTGGGATCGGTGCCCATACGAACATCGTTCCTTCGGGCTTCGGGATCTGCCAGCCAATGCGAGCGAGTCCGTCAACAAGCGCATCTCGACGGCCTCTGTAAACCTCTGCGACCTCTTTGGGGTAATCGGGGGCCTCATTCATCGCAACAATCGATGCGATCTGAATTGGCTGGAACGTTCCATAATCGAGGTAGGACTTCAGGCGAGCAAGCGCTCCAACTACCTCTGCATTGCCGAGCATGAATCCAACGCGCCAGCCGGCCATCGAGAAACTCTTGGTCAGGCTGTACAGCTCTACCGCAACGTCTTTGGCACCTGGAACCTCTAAGACCGATGGCGGTCGATAGCCATCAAATCCGAGTTCGGCATACGCGAAGTCATGCACCAAGACAACATCGTGGTCGCGAGCGAACCCGACCATCCTGGCCATGAAATCAAGATCGACGCAGGTACCTGTGGGGTTGTGTGGGAATGACATCACTACGACCCTCGGGCGCGGCCATGCCTGCTCCCAAGCAGCCTCAAGGTTTGCAAAGAAATCTTGGTCGGGGCCTAGGCGCACATAATGCACACCAGCCCCTGCAAGGATTGGACCCCAGATATGAATCGGGTATGACGGGCTCGGCACAAGTGCTGTGTCGCCCGGGCCGAGTAAGACCCACATCAAGTGCGAGAAGCCTTCCTTAGCTCCGATGGTTACGCAGACCTCTGTATCCGGATCGAGATCAACATCGAACTGGCGCTTGTAGAGGTCTGATATTGCGAGGCGCAGGCGCGGGAGACCGCGAGTAGCCGAGTAACGATGGTTCCGAGGGTTTCGAGCGGCCTCTGCGAGCTTCTCAACCGCTATCTCCGGGGAGGGCAGATCAGGGTTTCCGAAACCCAGGTCAACTACATCCTCGCCAGCGCGACGAGCAGATACCTTCAGAGCATCTATCTCTGCAAAGGCGTAGGGCGGAAGGGCGTGAATGCGTCGGAACTCCATGGCGGGTCACCGTAGCAGCGCAGCGCATCAAATACGCCGATTAAGGCCATACCGAGAGACTCTTATGGCCTAACTGCAGCCAACACACAGCCAACAAAAAGCTGCTGTTATCGGCTACCAATAATCCGATCAGCCTGAGCCTGCTGCTCATAGGAGAGGCGAGCCATCCAGAATCGGAGGAAATTGGCGAACGAGTAACGCAGAAAGAGCGCTGATCCAACAACGGCAGCCGTGAGCCCAAGGACTCCCTGCACAATGGCCTGGCCCTGCTCGAGGTCGTTACCTGTGGCTGCCAATGGATATGCAGCGATTGCACAGATCAACCCTCCGGCCATTAGGCCAATCGCCATTCGCACCCAGAGGCGGTCGCGCCCCTGAGACGGATCTTTCACGCCGAGTTGCTCCATCTCCAATTTGAATTGCTCGACTCGATCGGTCTGCTCAGCGTTCATTATTCTCCCCCGCTACTTTCCTGTTGATTCCCTAGATATGCGTTCGACAATTCATTCTCTAGCTCAGCCGGTGTTCCGTCTCTAACGATACGACCATGGACCATGATGGCAGCACGATCAGCTACACCAAGCACAGAGCTAGCGAACTGCTCGACCACAAGGATAGAGACTCCGCTCTGCGCTACCTGTGCAACGATCTCATAAAGTTCCTCGACGATTATCGGGGCGAGCCCCATCGATAGCTCATCGAGGATAAGTACAGCGGGATTGGTAGCTAATCCGCGAGCCATAGCAAGCATCTGCTGCTCCCCGCCTGACATGGTGCCCGCTAACTGGCGTGAGCGCTCAGCAAGCCTCGGAAAACGCCCGAATGCAATCTCCTCAATCTGAGAGAGAGGGACCCCTGTATAGGTCATCATCTTCAGGTTTTCACGCACGCTCAGGTTTGGAAACACTCCCCTACCCTCAGGGACCATTGAAATTCCGCGTCGAGCAAGCTCCTCGGGTCGCGTTCCATTGACCCTCCTGCCGGCGAAAAGAACATCCCCAGCTATAGGCGCCATAAGCCCACAAGCAACTTTGAGCAGTGTTGTCTTACCGGAGCCGTTAGGCCCGAGTAGCGCAACAACGCTCCCCTGGTTCACAACGAGGTCCACTCCGAATAGGACTTCGATTCGATCGTACGCAGCGTGTATCCCTCGTAGTTCTAGGAGTGGAGTCTGCGTGCTCACTTAGCACCTGAGCCTAAGTAAGCGGCGAGGACAGCTGAGTCGGTCTGTATCTCGGCTGGCTTCCCAGAGGCAATGACTCTCCCGAAATCGAGGACATGCACCGTTGCGCATACCTCCATTACCAGTGCGACATCATGCTCAACAAGCACAACTGCCATTCCGTCGGCAGCTAACTCCCTGAGGAGAAGTGCAAATGCAACGGTCTCCGTGTCGTCCTGACCTGATGCTGGTTCATCTAGTAGCAGCACCTTTGGTCTTGTAGCGAGCGATCGACCCAACTCAACGAGTCGGCACTGCCCTGTAGGTAGAGCGTCAACCCTTGCATCAGCAACTGAGCGCAGCCCGACTTTGTCGATCATTGCCTCAACTACCTGTGCCGGATCGTCTTTGGATCCGCTATAGGACTTGTGAATATCTGCTGCGACGCGAATATTCTCGCGAACGCTCAGCATCCCAAAGAGTTCTAAACGCTGGAAAGTTCGCCCCAGACCAAGACGAGCTCGCTTCGTAGGCGAGAGCTTTCTAAGTTCGCGCCCGGACAAGATAACTCGACCAGACGTGAGCGACTGAAGACCAGTAATTACGTTAAAAAGCGTTGTTTTCCCTGCACCGTTGGGGCCGATCAAACCAGTTATCTCGCCTGCCTCAGCAGCGATAGATACCCCATCAAGGGCAAGGTTCCCGCCGAAGCGAACCGATACCTCAGATATCTCAAGGAGCGGCATGAATGCTCACTTCGTTAATTCCAAGCGCAGCATCCAAGCCAGCGAGATCATTCTCGCTCCATGGCTCAATAAAGCCCTTCCACTCAAGCGGTATGTCATCGACAGTTGGGGTCTGCTCAAGTCCACCAATCTTGATGGTTGCAAAAGTGACTGCGATGACTGGCGCCAACACGATAAGCGGAAAGAAGACCGTGTTGCCGTAGAAGCCTGCAAGCCGAAGAATCCATAGCGCAGGAATGACGATCACGAGCCAAATTATGGCTGGCCGATAGCGCATGATTGGCTCAAAACCATCTCTAATGTCATGAATGGATCCATTGGGGTTGCGCCCAAGCCCAACCCCTGCGATACCAGGCAGCAGGCCTGCGACATTCGCGAAGAAAGCGCCGAGAAGCGCAAGCAGCGGGAGAATACCCATTAACGAAACCCCTGCAAACAAAGCCCCGCCGACAGTACCAATGCCGCCAACAACGGTAAGGAGTAGCACCGGGAGCCCGCTCACGAAGTCGAAGTTCTGTGGGCTGATAGACCTCAGCTGTGTACCCAAAATTGCCCCGCCCACACCTGATATCCCCGCGGAGAGTGCAAACACCGTGAGCTTCGTGCCCATCAGGTTGAGACCGAGAGTCGCGCATGCAGCCTCACTTGATTTCATCGCAAGAAGGCGTCGGCCATACGCGCTCCTTCGCACCGCTACAACTGCGATGGAAATAAGTGCAAACGCAACGCTTACGAGAACCATTTGGCGCGCTGGCGTGTTGAAGGAGTACCCGAAAATATTGAGCGGTGCCACCTCTGTTGATCCAAGCTGGAAGAGGCTGATGTGTAGCGGCCCAATATCAAAATCTGCGAGGTTGAAAATCCATCGGTCGAGCGCAACAGCGAAGGCTGCAGTCCCCAAGGCCAAGTAAATTCCCGAGAGCCGCAGAGCCGGGAGAGCGATGAGCGCACCCACTGCCGCCGGAATTATGAAAGCAAGAACTAAGGCTAAAGGATTGCCACCCGCACCTAAATGCCCGAATACCAGGGCACCGATCCCGGCGAAGGAGAGCGTGGCAAGAGAGATCTGCCCAGCAAAACCAACCAACGGAACTAGCGAGAGCGCAAGTATGCCTACCGCAAATATGCGTCCATAAGTAACGGCATCAGAGTTAGAGAGTGTTGTAGCTAGCACTACCCCACCGAATACAACTGCGCCAGCAAAGACATATGTCCCAGTCCAACTCGGCATCGGGAAAAACTCGCGACTCTGGCGCCTACCACGAAGGCGCGATGTCGGGATTATTAGTAGCACGATGAAGAGCAAGATTGCAGGGGCTGCGAGTCGAAGCCCCGCAAGATTGGGGGTGCTCTTGAGATACCCAGAGAGGTAAGCCTCGGTGCAACCAAGAATTAACGCACCCAGGAATGTAAGGGGAAGGCTTCTAAGGCGACCAATGATCGCTGCGGCGTATGCGTTCACGATTAGGAGCGAGAGCGTTCCGGCATCAAGTGAGACGTTAGGAACAATAAGTATTCCGCCAATGCCGGCAAGAGTGCACCCCATCGCCCATGCAAGCATTGAGACTCTATTGGGGCGTGCGCCGTTGAGAGAGGCAAGCGCTCGATCATCTACCACCGCGCGCATCGCTACACCTGTGCGCGTTAGGCGAAGGAATAGCCAGAGCGAGAAGGCCACTATTACCGCTACAGCAATGGTGACTAATTGCTGACCTGTGATTCGAGTGTCTGCAAGCGAAAAATAATGGCCACTAAAAAATGGGGGGACGTTACGGCTGACACCAGGCTTCCAAATCCAGTTCGCTAATCCGATTAGCCCGACCAAGAGTCCGATTGAGACGACGAGCCTCGTGGCCTCAGTCGTGTCTTCAAGGCCTCTCATAATTGCAGTATCGATAAACGCACCGATTAGAGGAGCCAACACGAGCAGAGAGAGGAGCAACGCCAGCCAGAGTGGCCATTCCCACGCTACGTACATCTGCCAAAAAGCAAACGCACAGATCATCCCGATTGCGCCCTGAGCGAAGTTGAAAATCCCAGTCGTCGTATAGGTAAGTACCAAGCCGCTGGCAATGATCGCGTAAATGGCCCCGGTGCTCAGCCCTACGATCGTGAATGTGAGGAACTTATCCAACAATGCCTCCGGGGCGGAAGTGGGGCCGGATTTCTCCGGCCCCAAAGCATCCCCCTACTTAAGTAGTAGGTCGTGCGAGTAATTAACTTCTTGTTCTAAATTCTTGTAGCCGTTGACGACTACTTAAGGTCGGAGATTGACTTGCCTACATCAGCAAGCTTTGTTCCTTTTCCGTAGTCACCCTTAAGCGTCAAAATATTGCCGTCGGTGCAGTTGAAGATTGAATCATTTGCATCAATGTCTTGGAGCGTGAACCCCTTGGGGTTTGCGAGCAGAACCGAGAAACACTCAGTTGACTTCTGGTCACGAATATTCATCGCAGCGTGGAGTCCGCCACCGGTCCATGTAGTGCTACCGATGCGCTTCGACTCATCCAAGAGGCACTTTGCTGTGACCTTATTCCCGCATGCCTTCACTGAACGAGCAAAGAGAATCCAGGAGGAGAATGCTTGAACTCCCAAGTAGGTCTTGGCCTTGGCGCTTGGAAGGTACTCCTTGTAAAGGTCTAGATACTGCTGTGTAGCAGGGTTCTCTGAGGCCTTCTCAAATGGGTACACAGTGCTTCTCACATATGTGTTGGCAATCGACCCGCCACCAGTTGCTTGGAGCTTCTGGTCGTAATGATTCGCGTCAGCTCTAATCCAATCGAGCTTGTAGCCGATATCTGCGAGACCAACCTCAAGCTTCGCAAGGTTCTCGGGCTCACCTGTCCAGAGAATCCCCTTGATTCCCTTCGACTTAATCGTCTGAGCGATGGGGGCCCATGTGGGCTCTCCAGCGGCGTTGTACTGAGCATCGTAAATAACCTTCATTCCCTGAGACTCTGCGCCCTCAATCGCTTGATCCTTAACGAGGATTGTTGAGGGGAGCGATCCGGTTAGGGCGCCAACTTTGTTCACTGAATCAGGGAACTGCTCAGCTAGCCACTTGTAGTCACCGACAGGGAGCGTGTCGAGAGGGTTGGGCACGACTTGGACCATGAGGTCTGCGCCACGAGCTTGTGTGCTCACAACGAATCCTGCAATATCTGGGAGCAAGCACTCAAGCCTGTCCTTCTGGCCTACGTCATCAAATACTGCGCCGCCACCGACTAGAGAGAAGTCGTTCTGGCATGCCTCGAGAATGCGTGCGCGGTACTCAGTGAGCTTTGCATCCAGGAGGTCAACCTTGATCTCTCGTCCAGCGATTCCGCCAGCGGCGTTGCACCATTTGGTGAAGACTGTTGCAGAGTCGAATAGTTCTTGATTGAGTCCGGGGCGACCCTGGAAGCCTGGGTCGGCGACTGTTCCAACTCGAATCTCTGTGTCAGTAACGCCTCGAGCGGTTGCGCCCTTAGCGTTACCCGGCCCACAGATATCAGTTAGCGAACCAAAGGCACCGCTCGCAGCGGGAGTGTTTCCGCCACCGGTGGTACCGGCGTTTTCTGGGCCGGAGTCGCTTCTGCTACATCCCGCAGCAACAAGTGCTAGAGCGGTTGCGCAGATAACTGTTTTAACGAAGAACTTGGATTGCATCTATTTCCCCCTAAATGACGCCGAGCGGCGAGGGCTTGAGTATCGCAGGATTATCGGCACTATGCGAGGCAAGTAGGGGAATAATCCTGTTCTCTTCGATTATTTTGTGGACACCTGCCGGCGCCTTTTCCCTAAGGACTCGGAATTAACTCAGGTTTGAATGGAAGCGCTGAGCCCAACGGCGGTACTCGAGGATCGGCCCGTCAACATCAGAGAGCGCAGGGCTCTCTATGTACGCCTTGTTCTCCCAAATCGGGATGTCCTCTCTGGCCTGCTCATCAATGTGCCCTGTATAAACCAGAGCAAGTGCGCGTGCCTCCTCCTCGCTGCTCTCACCGTATCCAGTTCTTCTCACTGTGAAGTAGAACCGCAGTTCACATTGGTTGACATCGATGGGGGTTTGAGTAGCGACGAGCAGAGTATCTACGAATCCTCTAAACCGTGTCGCAGAGAAGCCGGGGCCATATTGGTGTATCTCTATCTCGCCTGGAAAATCCCCGTAAGGCGTAATCAACAGCAAACGGGAGAGTATTCGAGCAATATCAGAGGTGGTGTCGTACTCAATTATCTCTGGCGGCACCTTATTTAAATGCACACTGGGAAAATGGCAACGGTCGACAGCGTTCTCCCCCATCTCCTGCACCGAGGTATTCACAATGTATGACGAGACGATGTAGGGCAGGAACTCAGGGTCAAGCACCTCGGGAAATTCCGGAATATCAAAAGTCGGTGCTGATCCTTCAGGGTGGATCCACGCCAGAACAAACCCATTGCGCTCCACTACAGGGTGCGTTAACAGCCGCGCTCGACCGTTCGTACGATCGCTATATGGGATGTCGCAGTTCTTGCCGCCAGTATCAAAACTCCACCCATGGAATGGACATACGAGCGAATCGCCAACAACTCGCCCGCCCATTCCTAAGTGAGCACCGAGATGCGGGCAGAAGGCATCTGCGCAGGCAGCCTCCCCGTCAGCGGTTCGCCATACGACTAGTTCCCGAGCGCAGGCACGCAGCGTAATTACTTCGCCAGAGTTCAGATCTACAGAGTCTGCAACACGGAACCACCCAAATGGAATCGGTATCGATCCAATTGAATCAACGGGTTTCGATGCAGCGCCGCTCACTAGGTCACTCAGGTTTCTTGGCGCCAACTACCCACATGGAGAAGAACTGTGAGCCTCCGCCATAAGCATGCCCAAGAGCTTTGCCGGTCTTCAGTTCTACCTGATGACCCCCCGCAGCGCCACGCACCTGCTGAGCAACCTCACCAAATCGAATCATTCCGGAGGCTCCGATTGGATTGGATGAGAGAACTCCCCCAGATGGGTTCCACGGGATATCTCCGTCGAAGGCTGTGGCGCCCTCTGCAGTTAATTTCCATCCGTCGCCCTCGGCGCAGAAGCCAAGGTTCTCTAGCCACATCGGCTCGTACCA